>Ga0193726_1000050_pt1 | contig 231023 bp, 198 predicted proteins | sample H2c1metaG_FD_144928 | JGI IMG/M metagenome (GOLD analysis project Ga0193726, IMG submission 144928) | Soil microbial communities from a riparian zone of the East river system, Colorado, United States - H2c1 | ecosystem: Environmental > Terrestrial > Soil > Riparian zone | place: USA: East...
TGGACATGGTGCAACTCGGGCCGCTGGCAAAACGCAAACCCCACCAGCTTTCCGGCGGCCAACGGCAGCGAGTGGCGCTGGCGCGCGCGCTCATTCGCAGACCCAAAGTGCTGCTGCTGGACGAGCCCTTGAGCGCCCTCGATAAAAAATTGCGCGAACAGACGCAGTTCGAGCTGATGAACATTCAATCTCAGGTAGGCATCACCTTCGTTTTGGTCACACATGATCAAGACGAGGCCATGGCGCTTTCAACCCGCATCGCGGTGATGAACCGCGGCCAGGTCGCTCAGGTCGGAACACCCTCCGAGATCTACGAATTTCCACAGGACCGCTTCGTCGCCGATTTCATCGGTACCACCAATCTGTTCGAAGGGACGGTCAGCGGTGCGACTCCCGGACATCTCATCGTGCGCAGCGCCGAAGCCGGCTGCGATCTGCTGGTGGACGAACTGGGCCGCTTCGGAAACGGTCAGCGTGTCTGGGTTGCGCTTCGCCCGGAAAAGATCCGCCTGAGCAAGCAGCCGCTGGGCGGCGAGCGGGTCAACCAAATCAAGGGTGTGGTTTGGGAATTGGGTTATCTTGGAAATCGTTCAACCTATCGAATCAAGACCGAGACCGGAAAGCTTGTCACGGTCTTCGCACAAAATGAGCGCCGCACCTCCGAGTGGTCGATCGACTGGAGCGATGAGGTGTACCTGAGTTGGACCGCGAATTGCGCGGTGCTGTTGCATCAGTGATGATTGGCAGCCGTTTCCGAGCATTTGCACTGTGTGTTGTTCCGTGGTTTGCGGCCGCACCGGTGTTCGCGGCCAAGACCGAGAACGTCGTACTCATCGTGAGCGACGGTCTGCGTTGGCAGGAAATCTTCACGGGCGCAGACCCGCGCTTGATCTCGGATAAGACCGGGGGCAATTGGGTGTCGGAGGCGGATCTGCGCAAGCGCTACTGGCGGCCTACTGCCGAAGCACGGCGGGAATTGCTGTTTCCTTTCCTCTGGGGCACGGTTGCCAAGCAAGGTCAGGTTTTCGGAAATCGTTTCAAGGGTAGCGACGCTCACGTTACCAATGGCAAGGCGTTCTCGTATCCAGGATACAACGAAATGTCGACCGGCTATCCCAATGACGCCATCGACAGCAATGAATACGGTCCGAATCCCAACGCGACCGTATTCGAATGGCTGAACAAATTCGATGAACTGCGCGGGCGCGTGGCCATCTACGGCACCTGGAACGTCTACGACAATATTTTCAACAAGAGCCGCAGCGGGCTGGTCATGCAAACCGGGTGGACCCTGCCGCCCGTGAGCGGACAAGACACGCCGCGCGATGCGCTGCTGCGCGAACTGTATTCGACCACGACACAGTTCGACGAAGAGGATGTCGGCAACTCCTTCCTTCAGGTGAGTCTTATTGATTATGTCCGCACCGGACAGCCGCGCGTCCTATTCGTAGGATACGGCGAAACCGACAATTGGGCACATCAGGGACGCTACGATCTGGTGCTCGACAGTGCCCACCGGTTTGATTACTTCGTCAAGCAACTGTGGGAAACAATGCAGTCCATGCCTCGCTATCGAGGGACCACCACGTTCATCATCACGACCGACCATGGTCGGGGTGGCGGCTTGGTGCAGTGGAAAGAACACGGAGTCGAGCAGAAGGGCTCCGAGAACATCTGGATTGCCGTGTTAGGGCCGGACACCGCCGCGCTCGGCGAGCACATGTACACCGCGCCGGTCACCCAGGCGCAAATCGCGGCCACGGTGGCGGCATTCGTCGGCAAGGACTATCGCGCCGCGGTGCCGCAGGCGGCACAGCCGATCGTCGCTGTCTTGGGCGACACCGCCGCAGACAAATAGCATCGGGCGACGGGATCATGTCCGGCTCATTTTTTTATATTATACTCGTGACATTACAAAGATCGCGATGCTCAAGGTATTTCAATGCGCAAGGTAAGGACTCTCGGGCTTCTGGGGACCGGCGTGATCGGCGGCGGCTGGGCCGCACGGGCGCTGCATTTTGGGATCGATGTCATCGCCGCGGACGTCAATCCGGAGATGGAAGAATGGATTCGCGGGGCAGTGGCAAACGCCGAACCGGCCCTGGCGCGACTGACCTCAGCTCCGTTGCCGCCCAAGGGCACGCTCATCTTTACGACTGATCTTAAGACCATGGCGGAACGCGCCGATTTCATCCAGGAAAACGTTCCTGAACAGTTGCCCCTGAAGCAGCGGATATTGGCGGAGGTGAGCCGCTTCGCAGCGGCGGACGTTGTGATCGCATCGAGCACCTCGGGTCTTACCCCGACCGACTTGGCCAGGGATATGGTCGCCCCGGAACGCTTCTTGGTCGCGCATCCGTTCAATCCGGTTTATCTATTGCCCTTGGTGGAACTCGTGGGCGGGGAGAAGACCGCGCCCGCCGCCGTTGAGGCCGCGGCGAAGTTTTTTACCTACATTGGCATGCACCCGCTGCGGGTGCGGCGCGAGGTTCCCGGGCATCTAACCGATCGGCTGCAGGAGGCGTTGTGGCGCGAGATTCTGCATCTGGTGAATGACGGCATTGCCACGACGGGAGAGCTCGATGAATCCATCGTGTATGGTCCGGGTTTGCGTTGGGCGGCGATGGGGACGAATCTCATCTATCACCTAGCGGGCGGCGAGAGTGGAATGCGGCACATGCTGGCTCAGTTCGGTCCCTGCCTGAAGTGGCCATGGACCAAGCTCGAGGCCCCGGAGCTTACCGAAACGCTGATCGACCGCATGGTCGAGGGCACCGAGGCGCAGGCCGCCGGCCGGTCGATTCGGGAGCTCGAGCGGCTGCGGGACGATTCGCTGGTGGCAGTCCAACAAGTACTGCGGCAAACCAACATGGGTGCCGGCGCGACACTGCGTGCCCTCGAGGAACGCCTTTACAAAGATGCGGCGGGCGCTGCGCCGGCCAGTGCGGATGAGCCGGGAAAACCGCTGCGCCTGCTTGAGACCACCGTGAGGCCCGAGTGGATCGACTACAACCGTCACATGACTGATTTTCGCTACGGACAGGTTTTCGGCGACGCCATGGACGCCCTATACCGGCAAGTGGGGGCCGATGAAACCTATCGCGCGGGTGGACGCATGTACTACTCGGTGGAAAGTCATACCAGGCATCTGCGAGAAGCCAAGGCCGGCGAGACGATTTACGTCACCACGCAACTGCTCGGCGTCGATGACAAGCGGTTGCATGTTTTCCTAAGGTTGCACCGCCGGCGCGATGACGTCCTCATTGCCACGGCCGAACAGCTGCACTTACACGTCGACACGGCGCGGGCGAAGGCGACGTCGGTGGATTCCGGCGTTCGAGCCAAGCTCGATGCAATTCGACAGAGTCAGTCGGTGCTGGCGAGGCCGCCAGAGGCTGGTCGTTCGATTGGACCCGCCTAAGCCCGGCCATGCCCAAAGTCGTCGACCATGCCCAACGCCGCGATGAGATCGCCCAGGCTGCCTGCCAAGCGGTTGCCAAGTACGGTTTCGAGCAAGCCACCGTGGCCCGAATCGCGCGTGCCGCCGGCTACACCACCGGGATGTTGGCGCATTATTTCGAGTCGAAGCAGGAAATCATTCTCGCCGCCCTGCGCCTGATTTTGCTGCGCATCGAGCAAAGGCTCACGCGGGAGCGCAACGGTCCGGAAACGACTCTCTTGGATGCGCTTTCCGAAGCGCTTGCGATTGATGAGCAGCGACTGGCGGAATGTGCTTTCTGGATGGCTTTTTGGGGGCAGGTTTCGGCGGACAAGAAACTCAGGCGCCTCAACGTGTGGGTGCATCGCGAGTATCTTCGGCTGTATGAGCGGTGCTTCGCCGAGCATTGGCCGGAATGGCAGCACTGGCCTGCCGCCGTGCGCGATCAAGTTCTTAAGTCTGTGGTGACTTTTATCAATGGATTGACGGCGGGGGCCGTCACCAGCCCGCGCGATTGGCCGGCTACTGCGCAAGTTGAACAATTGCGCCTGCAATTGGAGCTGCTGCGGCGCTGGGCCAAGGAAAAGCGCAAGAGCCGAGCTGTTTAACGGGGGTCGCCATGGATTTTTCCTTGAGTGATGAACAGCAGCTGGTGATCAAAACGACGCGGGATTTCGTGCGCAACGAACTCTACCCCCACGAAAGGGAGGTCGAAGAAACCGGCGTCTTGCGCACGGATTTGCAACAAGAGCTCAAGGCAAAGGCCATTGATGCAGGCTTGTATGCGGCCAACATGCCGACGGAGGTGGGCGGCGCGGGACTGGACACCGTCACCTGGGCACTGTATGAAAAAGAGCTGGGGTTTGCCAACTATGCACTGCACTATTCCTGTGTAGGGCGCCCCTCCAACATTCTGTTGGCCTGCGAGGGCGAGCAAAGAGAGCGCTACCTTTTGCCGACCGTGCGAGGTGATCGAACCGAGTGCCTGGCGATGACCGAACCGAATGCGGGGTCGGACCTGCGCAGCATGAAGACCTCGGCCGTTATCGTAGGCGATGATTTTGTCATCAATGGCACGAAACATTTCATCAGCCATGCAGATCATTCTGACTATGTGATTCTGTTCGCGGCCACGGGCGAGGAAGCGAGCGCCCATGGTAACCGCAAGAAAATGACTGCGTTCCTGATCGATATGGGACATCCGGGTTTTGAGGTGAGGCCGGGATACAAAAATGTTTCGCATCGCGGCTATACCAATAGCATTCTGGAGTTCAATAATTGCCGGGTGCCCAAATCAGCCATCCTCGGCGAACTGCACCGAGGATTCGATGTGGCGAACACCTGGCTCGGCGCCACACGGCTGCAAGTCGCCGCCACCTGCTTAGGCCGCGCCGAGCGGGCGCTGGAGCTGTCCAAACAGTGGGCTGTCGACCGCGTGCAGTTCGGACAGCAAATCGGCAAATTTCAGGGCGTAAGCTTCAAGCTGGCCGACATGGCAGTGGAACTGCGCGCCGCGGAACTGCTGGTCCTCGAAGCTGCCTGGAAGCGCGATCAAAAGATCGATACCGATATGGATATGGCGATCGCCAAAGTGAAGGCCACGGAAATGCTCGCCATGGTTTCAGACGAGGCGCTGCAGATTCACGGCGGCATGGGCCTGATGAGCGACTTGCCGCTCGAAAGGATTTGGCGCGACGCGCGGATCGAACGAATCTGGGACGGGACCAGCGAGGTCCAGCGTCACATTATTTCCCGCAGCCTGCTGCGCCCTTTGGGAGGCTAGCAGCTAACGGCCGCTCCAGCGCGGACTGCGCTTTTCGGCGAAGGCACGCGTGCCTTCCTTGAGGTCCTCGGACCTGATCACGCGTTGCACCGCATCCAGCGCATCATGCAGTTCGAAGGCCTCGTGCTCGGGAACCATCTCGCTATGGCGCAATAGTTGTTTGATTGCCGGAAATAACAGCGGCGGACCTGAGGCGAGCTGCGCCGCGATTTCTCGGGCTTTTTTCATTGCTGCGCCCTTGGGCACGACATGATTGGCAAGCCCCCAATGTTTGGCTTCGGCCGCATCCATCCATCGGCCCGTCATCAAGAACTCCACGGCCACATGGTAGGGAATGCGCCGCCGTAATTTGACCGTACCCGCATCGGCCAGCACCCCGACTTGTATCTCCGGTAGGGCGAACTGCGCATGCTCCTCCATCACGATGATGTCGGTGCCCAGAACCACCTCAAAGCCGCCGCCACAGGCGATGCCGTTCACAGCCGCAATGATCGGCTTGTTAAGATTCCTGGGATAGTTCAATCCGCCGAAACCGCCGACGCCCCAGTCTTCATCAGACTTCTCGCCGGCCGCTGCCGCTTTCAAATCCCATCCAGGAGAGAAGAATCGATCGCCCGCGCCGGTGATGATGGCGACGCGCAGAGCCGGGTCGTCGCGAAACGAAGTGAACACCTCGTTCAAACGGCGGCTGGCCTTCAAATCGATCGCGTTTGCCTTGGGCCGATCGATCGTCACTTCAAGAACGGCGCCATCGGTGGTAGTGCGGATTCCGTCGGACATTGGCGCTCTCCTAAGTTAACTCAGTTTCCTCATGCGCATCATGGTATCAACCGCGACCGCGCCGCGGCCCGCCGGGCGCACGATGATGGGATTGACATCGAGTTCTACCAATCTGGATAAGTTTGCGGCCGCATACCTTGCCACGCTCAACACCGCCTGGATCAGCGCTTCGAAATCGGCGGCCGGTTTGCCCCGATATCCGCCAAACAACTTGGCAACCTTGAGCCGGCGAAGCGCCGCCGCGATTGCACCTTCATTCCAGGGCGGCAACAGGCTGACCGTGTCCGCTATGATTTCGGTGAACACTCCACCCGCTCCTAAGACCAGCACCTGGCCAAATTGGGGATCGGTGATGATGCCGACCAGGAATTCGGCAACGCCATCGGTGATCATTTCTTCCACCAAAAGCACGGGCGACAATTTCGACAGTCGTTCCGCGGCTGCCACGGCCTCGGCGGCAGATCGAATGTTGAGCACTACACCCCCCACCTCGGTCTTGTGCTCCAAATTCGCTGCCGCGGCCTTCATGACCACCGGAAACTGAAGTTCTGCCGCGGCCTGCGCGGCTTGGCGACCCGGCACAATCCGGCCGCGCGGAATCGTCAACCCAAAGCCCGACAACTCGCTCTTGCCCTGCTGCTCGCTCAGCGTCTCAACCTGCAGCGGCTGCGCCTGAAACGGTGGAAAATTCAATTCCACGATCGAGTTGGCGCGCCACGCCTCACCCACGCCGCCGGCGAGCGCCAGGGCTTCGAGCGCCTCGCGTTGTCCCTGCAGTGGGGTCACACCCCCCGCCAAACAGCGTTCTCGTACGCTCGCATCCAGCGTTTCGGGCAACGAGGCAATCAACGCGGCGCGGGTCGGCGCGCCGCGCGCGGCCTCGATGAACACATCGATGACCGCGTCGAAAGAGGCTGTGTCCGCCGGCGCGGGCGGGCAGTCGAGCATGAACCCCGCCGCATCGTATCCCGCATGCAGTACCTCTGAAAACACGCGCTTCAGCGCCGGCGGATCAAACCATAAATAGGTATGGATATCGAACGGATTGGCGATGGTGACGCGATCGGTCAAGATCGCGCTCAGCGCGGCGGCGGGCGCGGGCGGGATGGCGGAGAATTCCAATGCCAAGTTGCGCGATAGGTCAGCGGTCATTGCCATGTCGCCGCCCGATGCGCCCATCACCAGTACCTTGTTGCCACCGGTCGGACCGCCGACATGGAAGAGCTTCAGCGTCTCGCACAATGTTCCCAAGGTATCGCAGCGGGCAATGCCGGCCTGCCGACAGAAAGCCTCAAAAACCTGGTCGGCACCTGCAAGCGCGCCCGTATGACTGCGCGCGGTACGTGCAGCCGCCTCCGTGCGCCCGGATTTGATCACTGCAATGGGCTTGCCCGCTTTCCTCGCCAGGTCGGCGGCGTGCGCGAATCGCGCGGGATCCTTGATGCCCTCGAGATACAGGCCGAATGCGGTCACGCGCGAATCCTCGCTTAGGATCTCGATCAGATCCTCAACGGCGAGGCGCGTTTGATTGCCGACTGTGAACAAATAGCCGATCGGCAGCGATCGATCATTGAACATCAAGGTGAGCGCGATGGTGCCGCTCTGGCAGATCACCGCCACGCCACGTTCTACGGGGCCGCCCACGATTTGATCGGGCATCATGCCAATCCGATCGAAGAAATTGACGTACCCGTAGCAGTTGGGGCCGAAGAAGGGCAGGGCGCCGGCGCTTTCCAGCAACTGGTCCGTCAAGCCTCGGCCAGCCTCCGAACCGGTTTCGGAGAAGCCGGCGCTGAAACAGACAAAACCACCGGCACCCTGCAATGCCAGAGCGCGCGCCACTCCGGGGACCTCATCATTGGGTACGGCGACGAAAGCTGCGTCCACCGTACAAGGAAGTTCTTCGATGGAGCGGTAGTAGGCCGTCGCCGCGGTCGAGGTTCTAGAGGGATGCACGCGCCAAATCTTGCCCGAATATCCGATGGCCGCATTGCCGGCGGCGACGGCGTCGGTCCAAGCACCGGCTCCGATCAAGGCGATGTTTCGCGGCGCAATCAATCGGCGTATGTCCGTCGGCGCCATGCTCAGCGTCGCTTCAGTTCGATCTTTCGCGAGAGCGGTCCCCATGCATCGCGCGCCGCGGCTGACAATTTCTCGGCGCTTAGTCTTTCAATCACCGCTTGCGGGAAGGGCGCGCTGGCGGGCTTCTCGCTCTGATGTACGTGCAACAACATCGCGTCGGCAGTCGCAGCAGGATCAGCCAGGCGGCCGCAGACAAATGTGAAGCCGGCATGAATTCTTTTTCGATCGGCATCCAGCACCGAAGTGGCGATCTTGAGATCGTCGGAGCCCTTCACTTCGTGAAGGAAATGAATGTGCATCTCGAGCGTATAGAGGGTGCAGTGGGTGCTGTTCCGATAGGCTTCGTCCAGACCCAGATGATCCATCAAGCTATCAATGGCGAAGCTCGCCGCGAGGCCGTAATAGGCGTCGCGCACATGCCCGTTGAAATCGATCCATTCCGGTTCGATCTTGACCTGATAGACCGGGAGTTCCGTCATGTCGGAATGCTCAATGCAACTGCAGGCGCTCGCGCGCTTGGGCCGGGGTGAGTACCCGGGCGCCCATGGCCTCAATGATGGTCCGGGCCCTCTCCACTAACTGAGCATTGCTGGCGTAGACGCCCTTGCTCAAGTACAGATTGTCCTCGAGTCCGACGCGTACATTGCCGCCAAGCAGCACAGCCTGGGCCACCCAGGGCATCTGCATGCGGCTGATCGCAAAGGAGCCCCAATTGCAGTTCTCCGGCAACGCATTGACCATGGCGAGCAGGTGTCCCACGTCCGCCGGTACGCCGTATGGGATGCCCATGCACAGCTGAATCATCGACGGAGCGACCAGCAATCCTTCCTTGATCATCTGTTTGACGAAGGACAGGTTGCCCGTATCGAATACTTCCAATTCCGGCTTGACGCCCAGATCCTTGCAAATGGCGGCGCCTTTGCGCAGGTAATTCGGCGTCGATACGTAGGCTCGATTGCTGTCGCCGAAATTCAAGCTGCCGCAATCCAGTGTCGCAATGTCCGGCCGGTACAGGCCTTCATGGCACAAGTCGATGACATGACGCATGCGGTCCTCCTGACTGACAAAGTCGCTGCCGGGGCCTGGGGTGCCCTTGAGGCCCTCATCGGAAACCACAATATATCCACCCATGCCGCAGGTCAGATTGACTATCACGTCGACCTTGCTCTCGCGGATGCGCTTGACGACCTCGCGGTAGTGGCGGGTCTCCATGCTGAACTCGCCGGTTTCCGGCTCTCGAACATGAATGTGAACGATGGCCGCGCCGGCCTGTGCCGCGGCAATGGCGGTGGCCGCAATTTGTTCGGGCGTGATGGCACAGTGCGGGCTCTTGGTCACCTTAGTGTCATCGCCGGTGACGGCGCAGGAAATTATGACGTCTTGATTCATAAGGGATTCTCCGCTGAACGACCAACAGTGTTTTTATTATCTTGATAATAATATTTAAACTGATCGGGGGCAACTGTGGCGGGCTTCAGCACTGATTTCCGTTGACGAAGCCGCGTATTCGCTATCTGATGGCGGATCATGACTCGCCGATTCATCGAACAGCGCTCGATTGATTATGTGCCGCTCGCTGAGCGCCACGGAAAGGCCTGGCATCTGTGGCCGGTGTGGTTCTCCGGGGATGCGCATTTGGCGACTGTTGCCACCGGGGTGGTGGGGATTGCCCTGGGAGGCAGCTTTAGTTGGATGGTGCTTGCCGTGGTTCTCGGATGCGCATTTGGAACCTTCTTCATGGCGTTTCATGCGACTCAGGGCCCGCAGCTGGGGTTGCCGCAGATGATCCAATCCCGTCCGCAGTTCGGGTACTTGGGTGCTTTGCTGGTATGGGGCGTCGCTTTGATCGCTTACATTGGTTTCAACGCCTTCAACCAGATTCTCGCGGCCCAGACCGCGCACGCGCTGTATGGAATTGATTCCAAGCAGGCCGTCATGCTGGGATTTACGCTGCTATCGCTATTCCTCGCAGTCATCGGCTACGACCTGATTCACCTCGCGCAGCGCTGGACCGCCTATGTGCTGATCGCGGCGCTCATCTTGTTCAGCATCGCGGTAGTCGTGAGGACGCCGCTTTCCCCGGCGCTCCTAGCCTGGGGAGAGTTCAACAAAGTAGCTTTCCTGGCACAGTTCTTTGCGGCTGCCTCCTATCAACTCTCCTGGTCAATGTATGTGTCCGATTACTCCCGATATTTGCCGCGCAGCGTGGGCGTCGGCGCGTCGTTCTGGTGGACGTATCTGGGTGCCACGATCGGCGGCGCCTGGACCATGCTGGTGGGCACCGTCGCGGCAGCCCTTTACCCGAATATGGAATTCGCGAGGGCCTTGCGCAGCGTGGCCGACGGGATGATTCCCGGCTTCGGCAAACCGCTGTTGCTTTGCTTCGTGATTGGCTTGGTCACCGTCACGTCGCTCAATTTTTACGGTGCCTCGCTCACGCTCCTGAGCGTCATGGATTCTTTCAAGCCGAGCCGCCCCACGCTCACAAAGCGTCTAGCCACGCTGCTGTTTGCTGCCATCGCCGCGACAGTGATCGCCAACGCTTCATCGCAAGATTTCGTCGAGCAATTCGGTGCTTTCCTGGCCGTGCTCTTGTACCTGTTCACGCCTTGGACTGCCATCAACCTGGTCGATTTTTACTGGGTCCGCAAAGGACACTATTCAGTCCGCGAAATCTTCAATCCGCGCGGCATGTACGGGCGATGGAATTGGCGCGGTCTGCTGGCCTACGGAGTCGGATTCGTGACGATGATCCCTTTTTTCAGCACGCCTTTGTATACCGGCCCTATTGCCGCCGCGCTAGGCGGCGCCGACATTGCCATGTTGGTGGGACTGCCTGTGTCCGCGGTGGTGTACATCATCGCGTGCCGCTCGCTTGATACCGACGAGGATCGGCGGCAGGCTTGCGCCGCCGACATCGGCCTGGATCCCTACGCACCACCGTCTTCTGATGCAGACGTTGGCGACCCGCAGCAATAGGGAAACCGATTTGATTACAGTGGTTTCGCCGCCGCCTCACGCGCTGCCCTAAGCTCCTTCCAGTTTGGAGCGTATTTGAGGGCCTCCTCATACTTAGCGCGCGCCTCTTTCGCTTTGCCTTGCTTCACGAGCACATCGCCCCACGCCTTCAACGGATCGGCCTTCTGTTCGATTGTGCGCCTACCCCTGTTTCATGTGTTTTCGGTGTATCGAGGGTCATGAGGTTTGCGACTGAAAATCTGTCGTATCAAGGGTTCAAAGTCCTCGAGCGGTAACGTGGGGAAGGCCGGATCGAACGATGCTTGGTCATATCGCTCACAAAAATTGATGCAGGCCTCATAGTAGGGATGATCACGGAAGCGCTCACGGGCGTAGCGGTCGCCGCCATTGAAATGAACGTAGTAGTAGGTTTGGAACAATCCGTGTTGCTCGACAATCCAGGTCACTTCGGCGCGCACATACGGACGAATGATGCCGGCCGCCACTTCCGCGTGGTTGTAAGGGGCCAGCATGTCGCCGATGTCGTGTATCAACGCGCCGGCCACTAATTCCTCGTCGGCACCATCGTTACGAGCCCGCGTGGCGGTCTGCAAGATGTGTCCAAGTCGGCTGACAGGGTAGCCCTCAAGCGAATGATCTAAGGCTCGCAGAGCCCCAAGTATCTGCTCGGGCAGGCCGCGAGCGAAATTTCGCTCGGATTCATCGAGTAGCGCGTAGTCCTCTCGCGTTCCGTCCTTCATTTGCGTAAAGCTGACGATGCGGTTCATGCGCTCCTCCCCCGCAGGACGCGATACCAGCTCCTGGGGCCGTCCGAATCGATATAGCAGCCTTGTAAGTGGCGCAGCCCTTCTGCCGGGTTGAAGCCGGTGCGGCCATGCAATAAGCGGCGGTTGTCCATCATCAACAACTCGCCCGGGTTGAGTAAAAATCGGATCTCATGTTCAGCTGATCGCAATCGATGATCAAAGGCGCGCCGCGCTCGATAGTAGGCGCTGAGCCGCCCTGGCGGCATGATTGGCACATAATCGAGACGCGGACTGAAATGGATTGCGCGTAGTGCACCGGTGACGTCCAGTTCAATGGGCACAGCGCTGGCCGTGAGGTCGCTGGCGGTATCACGGTAACGAAATCGCACCGGCGTCTGGGTCAAAATTCGATAAGCCTCCGCATCCTGCTTTCGCAGTACAGTCGCCACCGCGAATCCGTCCACCAAGGTCGACAGTCCACCGGTAGTTTCGTTGGCGAGGCAATGTAGCAGTTGAATACCGGGCACTGGATCGCGATAGGGATTGTCGGTATGCGCATCCAAGGGCACCGGCGTATAGGCGAGATCGGTGGCCTCTGGGGTCGAGCGCACGTCGAACAAGGCACCAAAATTGGTCTCACGGATATAGCCAAAGGTTCTGGCCACTTTAAGCACTGACCCCGCGGCGGTCGGCACACCCGATAAGATGATGAACCCCCACTTCAGAAAGGCTTCAAGCCAGGCCGTCTGCGGTGGCGAAGGCTGCGGGCTCGCGGGCCAAGCCGCGCGCGGAAAATCGCGCAGCGAGGCGTCCCAGAGTAGCGGCGTGGGACAATCATGATCGCCACTCGGCAGTGCGCACTCGCGCAGAATCTCCGCAGCGCAGAACTCCGCCTCGTGACCGTCGCTAAAGTCCACGCGATAGCGGTCGCCTGGCAGCGCGGAAATGGACGTAATCCCCAATTCCAGCGGCAGATCGGAAGGGTCGGCCAAACGCTGGCCGGTCTTTCGATCCAGGCTGGCGGCATCCTGGCAGCGCTCGCGCAGCCAGAGCGGATGAATCGGAAAGCTCCAACCATCGCCGGAATCGAGCGTCAATTCACTGTTCGAAGTAATCTTGAGTGCAAGCATCTTTCAGGTCCTGACCAAATAATTGTACACACTTCGGGAGCGTGTACTCACCGTAAGGATTATCGCCATGGGCCACGCTCGCGCCATTGCTCGTCAATTGCGTGCTGGACAAGTGCACCTGAACTATCAGGAATGGGACACGGCGGCGCCCTTTGGCGACTACAAGCAGTCGGGCAATGGCCGCGAGTACGCCGAATCGGGTATCCACGATTTTCTGGAAGTCAAAGCCATCATTGGCTACTGCCCTTCGGAATGACCTCGTAACCGTCCGCTTCCGGCTCGTCATCCACTATTTCCGCCGGGAAGCCGATACCGAGTACGCGCACCCGGCAAGGCTCTTCCAGCCGCTTGATGATATTGGGCGAGTGTTCGCGCGGGCCGTATCGGCGTTGACCGTCCTTGAAAATATCGAGCACCAGCGGCGAGATTTCCAAAGGCACTTTAAGCTCCTGTGCGAGCTGATCGAACAAGCCGACATCCTTAATGACGAGATCCATCGTAAAACCAATGTCACGGCTGCCATTGAGAATCACCTGTGATTCGGTCTCGTGAACAAACGAGTTGCCTGATGAAATGCGGATGGCCTCGTACGCGGTATTCATATCCATACCCGCGACCTTGCACACGGTGAGCGCTTCAGCCAGTGCGGCCAAATGAACCGTGCACAAATAGTTAGTGACGACTTTGAGCTTGGAGGCCGAACCCAAGGGTCCGGTGTGGAGGATCTGCCGGCCTAGGATCATCAGAACGGGCAGCACTTTTTCGAAGGTCTCGCGAGCCCCACCGGCGAAGATCGCGATATTTCCCGTCGCCGCCCGATGGCAGCCGCCCGAGACGGGGCAGTCCATGGCTTGCCCCCCCTTGGCAGCGATCAGCGCGCCCAAGCGAATGACTTCCGCTTGATCAGTAGTGCTCATTTCCAGCCACACCTTGCCGGGCGTGAGGCCGGCGATCACCCCATCTGGACCCTCAAGTACCGCGCGGGTGGCGGCGGGTGAGGGCAGGCAGGTGATAAGGAGATCGACGCGCTCGGCCATTGCTTTAGGGGAATTGGCGGCGTGCGCGCCCTGGGCAACGAAATCAGCCACCAGATCACTATTGAGATCCCGCACTGTCAGATCGACGCGGTGACGCAAGAGGCTCCCAGCCAACTTGCCGCCGACGTTGCCTAATCCTAAGAAGCCGATACGTAAGTCATTCACGAAATCACCTATAGCAGATCGGAAATCTGCTTTATGCCTTTTTGAGGTGGGCGGCAACGCCGCGCCTGGATACTGCCCCGGAAAAAGGGGTCTGGTGCAGGCTGAGGGATTCGAATGAGCGGAAGCGAGCGCATTGCCGCGCGAGTAGTCGCTTACACGCTGCCCGCCGCCATGACGGGCAGGGCAAGTCCCGCGAAGGCTGCGCACCGGGACAAGCCGGTTTTCGCCTACTCAGCAGTCTACCGCAGCCGCAACGCGGCATTGCCGAACGCGTCGATGCCCTAGCGACGAAGGCGCTGCCGGGTTTGAAGCGCTCCGTGAAGTGGGGAATTGCGTGGTATGGAGTTGGCGACGGCTCATGCTTCTGCTGCGGCGGCTTCGCCGGCCACGTTAAGCTCACGTTCGGGCGCGGCACCTCACTCAAACCCGTACCACCGGTTACGCCGGTGGGAATGGGCAAAGACTCGAGGGGCATGGACCTCAAATCAGTGGACGACCTCGACGAACGCCAGGCTGCGTCGTGGATGAAACAAGCTACGGCCATCCCTGGCTTCGGCGGAAAGAAGCGATAAGCCCGGCGACCGCTGGCACGTGACTGTGCGAGGTGCAAAATTCCTAATTCGAACCAGGACACCAAGACGCGGGTCTCAATAGGGTCGACCAGGCGCGGAGCTCTCCGCTGGTTGATCCGAGAAGCAGTCTAGGTTCGACTTCAGCGGATCTCCATAGCAGGCCCGCTTGAAGAAAACATCCCGAAGCCGCCATTCGTGAACGGCAAAAGCTGGCCGGCTACTGACGACTCGTTGCCGTCCTTCGCGACCGTCAGCTTCCCGGCATCTACACTGGTGCTTGGCCCCCAGATCTAACAGATTAATTACTCCCGCAAGTTCCTTTGGACTCACTGTAAGTGAAGCACCGGGCGTTGCGCAGCACCCTTCTGTGCTGCATTCTAAAGGTCCGAGCGGACATGAACTATGTAAGGGATCCCCGTGACGGAGTCAAAGAACGCGGTATTTTTGAGCTATGCCGCGGAAGATGCAGCCCCGGCCGGGCGCCTCTGCGCAACATTGCGCGCCGCGGGCATCGAGGTGTGGTTCGACCAGAGTGAACTGCGAGGCGGTGATGCCTGGGATGCCGCGATCCGCAAGCAGATCAGGAGCTGTGCGCTTTTCATCCCGCTGATTTCCGCTAACTCGCAGGCTCGCGCCGAGGGCTATTTTCGGCTTGAATGGAAACTTGCGGTTGACCGCTCGCATCTGATGGCCGCCGACAAGGCGTTCCTGCTGCCGATTGTGATTGACGACACCCGCAATGGGGATGCGCGGGTACCGGATAAGTTCCGGGAACTGCAATGGACCTCGCTTCCAGGCGGAGAAACGCCGCCGGTCTTTATCGAACGACTCCAACGACTGCTTTCGCCGCCGGAACATCAGTCGCCGATAAGCCGCGCGGTGTTCGGCCCGTCGCAGGCCCCCATCACCTACGGTAAGATCCCAGAGAAGTCTATTGCTGTTCTGCCATTCGCCGACATGAGTGCGCAGAAAGACCACGAGTACTTTTCGGACGGCCTCGCAGAAGCGCTAATCGATATGCTGACGCAAGTGCGCGACTTGCGCGTACCCGCACGTACTTCCTCCTTTTCCTTCAAGGGAAAGTCCGATGACATCGAGAGCATCGCGGAGAAATTACGCGTTGCGCATATCCTTGAAGGGAGTGTGCGCAAGGCGGGCAACACGATCAGAGTCACAGTGCACCTGATTCGCGCCGACAATGGCTACCATCTTTGGTCTAACACCTACGATCGAAACCTTGAGGACATCTTTAAGGTGCAAGATGAGATCGCGGGCATTGTCGTCGAAGCGCTGAAAGCTCGGTTGTTGCCTGCGCAGGGGGTCGTGAACCCGCACCGCACGTCCAATATGGACGCCTATGAGAAGTATCTGTTTGCCAAGCAGTTCTATAATCGCGGCGCTGTGGACAGTGCCAATCGCGCGACTACAGCGCTGCGGCAAGCACTCGCTCTCGACCCGGATTACGGCTCGGCCTATGCGCAGCTAGCCATCAACCTATGCCAACGGATGTCAGAGGGCGATGACCCGACTCAGGTGAATGCCAATGAAGCGATTGCGGCGGCCGAGAAGGCCGTTGCAATCGCTCCTGGGCTTGGCGAAGCCTATTCGGCGCGCAGCCTTGTGCGCTCCTTGCTTCAGTGGGATTGGCGGGCAGCGCGCGCCGACATTGAAAAGGCTCTGCAACTCGACCCCCGTTCAGAGGGAGCCCAGCGCAGATACGGATTGTTGTTAGCAACCTTGGGGCTATTCCCCGAAGCCATTTCCGCGCTGAAATCTGCGACAGAGATCGAGCCACTAGATATCCACGCTTGGGTCGAACTTGGGTGGTGCTACTCGGCCGCCAAACAATTCGCAGCGGGGCGTCGCGCGCTAAACCACGCACTGGAATTGAGCCCTGCATCGACCCTTGCATCGCTTATTCTGGCGCAAAACCAGTTGGCCACGGGCGATACATCCGAGGCGACGAAAACCAATAGCAGACAACAGATCGAGCCTTGGCGCTGGAGCATTCACGCAGCTATCGAAAATGCGTTAGGCAACGAGGCCGAGAGCCAACGGGCACTGAAAGAGTTGATCGGCAAGTACGGTCCGTGGATTCCGTCCACGATAGCTTCAGTTTATGCGTGGCGAGGCGAGACAGAAAAGGTCTTTGATTGGTTGGACCGCGCCTATGCGCGGCACGACTTTGCGCTCGGCATGCTGCAAATCTTCTTCTCGACCTTCGCAGCGAGCGGCGATCCACGCTATAAGGCGCTATTGCGCAAAATGAACTTTCCGGAGTGATGCGCCAGCAGCCGCTTTGCGGCGGTGATTTCATGACGCCAGCGCCGCTATTGGGCCGGGAGCTGACCTTCGATCCTGACAGCTCGCCTGCGAGTCCCATTGAACCGGTCACTAGAGTTAAGCCGGATCTGGTCGGCGGGACTTTATGCGTGAGTGTAAAGTGGGCCCCGACGTCCGCTTTCGTGTTATTTCCCACTCCCGCATCGTCACTATGAAGATGTCCTTTCCGAGTGCGACCTTCAACGCCGACGGATCGAGTCCGTGGGCAAGTAGCACCAGAACCGAGGGGTCTGGTGCCGGCTGAGGGATTCGAATAATTGCAGTATAGCTATGATTCTATTGAGCCGTAGAATCCCACCAAAACGAGTTACCCCTAAAGTTACCTCGCGGAGGGCAGCTGGTCGGTGCCAGGTCTTTCGAAGTTGGGTATTCATTTTTGGAACGTAGGAACCCCGACAGCCCGCGGCCATGAACGGGCGCAGGCCCTCGCTTTGCTGCAACACACCCGCAACGATTAAGGCAATCCACCGTCCAATTCGTCCGATCTTTGAGCAAAGTGATTGATATGTGGCTTTGGGGACGGAGCCGAAATCGGCAAAAAAGCCCGGCGATTTGTTGAGTTTTTGATTTCTGATGGTCCGATGCCCCAAAAGCACTTCTTCGAAAGGCGGCTGCTTCCGGACGTCCTTGGTTGTGCGGCGACCGAACCTTCTGCCCCCTGGTGCCCACCCTCGCAGCCTGCAGAATCTCGACAGCGTCCGGAACTGACCAACGACGCGCCCCAATTGCAGCGCAGCGGCGGCGGCGTTATTATTTTCCGCTTGGAAGAGATCACAGCGGAGGTGGCCTGTGACGGAGAAAGTAAGTCCAGAAACAAGACGGCCGGAGATCGGGAACGCCACCGACCGGGACATCCAAATCCCGTTAGAACAAGGCTTTTCTGCGGGCGCATTGGACTTTAGTGCCTTGCGTGAAAGCAAGGAGCGTTATCGCACCCTGTTCGAGTTAGCGCCTCTGGCTGTCTATTCGTGCGATGCCTCAGGTGTAATTCGCGAATACAACCACCGCGCCGCAGAGTTGTGGGGCCGCAAACCAAAGCCGGGGGACACTGATGAGCGTTTCTGCGGCTCGTTCAAAATGTACCGCCCGGATGGTAGTTACATGCCGCACGAAAAATGCCCGATGGGCGACGTGCTGTGTGGCAAGGTGCCCGGCGTGCATGACGGGGAAGTAGTGGTCGAGCGACCCGACGGCTCACAGGTTATCGTCATTGTGAATATTGCTCCCCTGACAGATGACCAAGGAAAAGTCACGGGAGCGATCAATTGCTTCTACGACGTGACCGAACGCAAGAACTTCGAGCGCGAGCGCGAGACGCTGCTAGCCAATGAGCGCGCGTCGCGGATGGAAGCCGAAGAGGCTAATCGCTCAAAGGACATCTTCCTCGCCACGCTCAGCCATGAAGTGCGCACGCCACTCAACGCTATGCTGGGGTGGGCGACGATCTTGCAGAAGAAACAATGTACCGAGCAAGAAGTACGGGAGGGGGCCGAAGTCATCGCTCGCAATTGCCGGGCGCAAGCGCAGTTGCTTGAGGACGTGCTGGAAGTATCACGCATTATCAGCGGGAAGCTGCGACTCGAGATCAAGCCGTGCGACCTTGCATCAGTCGTACATGCCGCGATTGAAGTTGTGCGACCCGCGGCAAATGCCAAGCAGATCACCGTGACGACTGCTATTGACCCGAGCGCCAGTCCCGCGGTTTGCGACAACGTCCGTATTCAACAGGTCGTCTGGAATCTGCTGTCCAACGCAATCAAATTCACTCCCCAGGGCGGCCGCGTACAAGTCGTCCTGGATCGCGAAGAATCCCAGGCCCGCATCACGGTCAGCGACAATGGTCAGGGGATTGAGCCTGGCTTACTCCCGTATGTCTTCGACCGTTTCCGACAGGCCGACAGCAGCACTCGGCGAAAGCTCGGTGGATTGGGACTGGGTCTTTCTATCGTCAAACATATCGTAGAACATCATGGTGGAACGGTGCTGGCCTGCAGCGACGGGAAAGGGCGCGGAGCGACGTTCGTCGTCCGCTTGCCCGTTCAGGCAGTCCAGATTTCCTCTAGAACTGCTGATGTAAATCCGTCCGAGGGCGAGCAGGCCGCACGTAAGAGACCGGAGACGAAAGGGACGGAAATAGAGCTGAGTGGCATACGCATCCTCGTGGTTGATGATGAAGTCGATGCCCTGCGGCTCGTCGGTAAAGTGCTGGCGGAGGCGGGAGCGAGCATCACGATGGCAGGCAGCGTGCGTGAGGCGATGGTGGCCGTCGAGAGGGAAGTGCCTCACATTCTGATCAGCGATCTGGGGATGCCAGATGAGGATGGTTTCGATCTGATCCAATGGGTACGTGGTGGGGGTCACACGGCAGAACAGCTTCCTGCCGTGGCGTTGACGGCCTTCGCCAACAAGGGACACGAAGATAGCGCTCTCCTGAGCGGGTTTCAGATCCACGTCGCAAAGCCTATCGATCCAGATCACCTGATCGCAGTAGTCGGCAGTCTAACCTTGCGTGAGCACTCGTCATGCCAGGGGTTAAATGGAAGTACAGCACGAAGAAATTAGCTGGCACTCACGCATCTTTGGTTTGTCGGAGTTTGATGATCAATTTTTCAGGCGTGGCTGCAACTGTCGGATAACCTGCCAACAGTATCCGTACGCACGCGCTGAGCTGGAATTATGAGCAGGTCACAGGCCGCAGGGCAATCCAAGTCGCTACAACAATGCCGGCTTGAGATAACGAAACCCTACGAACACTTGTCGCTGCTCGTCCCACAGACGATAGGTGAGTGACTTGAGACTCGCAAAAAAAGTGACTGGTTTGATCGTCCTGAAGAACGGATCAGCTTCGTGGCATCGTTGAAGGTAGTAGTTGGGGATGCGCGGGCTCAAGTGATGAATGTGGTGAAACCCAATATTGCCGGTAAACCATTGCAGGACTTTGGGTAGTTTATAATAGGAGCTGCCCTCGAGCGCAGCCGTCGTGTAGTTCCACTTCTCACCCCGGGCCCAGTATGCGCCCTCGAACTGATGCTGGACATAAAACAGCCACAGGCCGAGAGCGCCAGCGAAGGCCGATACGGTGAGCTGAATCAGCAAAAAGGCCTTCAGTCCGATCGCCAGACTCATCACAAGCGTGATCCCGAGCAGCGCAAGATTCGTGCGCGCAACCGATTGGCGTTCTCGCTTAGGGGCTTTTGTCGCCGCAAAACGATGATGAATGACAAACACATAGAGCGGCGCAATTGCGAACAGCACAATCGGATTGCGCGCGAGTCGATACGCAAAGCGTTTCCATCGCGTGCTCTGAATGTATTCCTGCACCGTGAGCGTCCAGATATCGCCCGAGCCGCGCCGATCGAGGTTCCCGGCGGTCCCATGATGTAACGCGTGTTGCCAGCGCCAATGCTGAAAAGGCGTCAGATTCAGCAAGCCCGCAATTGCGCCCAGGACATTGTTGGCACGTTTCGGCTGAAGAAACGAGGCGTGCCCACAGTCGTGAAAAATGATGAAGATCCGGGCGAGGAACCCAGCGGCCAAAATTGCGAAGGGCAGTATGAGCCAATAGGACACCGCAAGTGCGTACACCATTGCAACCCACAGAAGCGCATAGGGGACGAAGGAGTTCGCCACTTGCCACCAAGCTCTCCACACCGACACGGTGCCAAACCTCGTCACATTTTCTTTTGAGACATCGGTAGCGGCGACGGATGGACGAGCAGAAATGGAAAAACGATTATTCATGTAAACCCCAATTCAATCGGTTGGGCACGTTTTGGCCTGGCGCTGGTATTGTCGGTACCAATACCCGCAGTCGACTTGACACTGGACAGGCTGTTCGATGGTGCAAAGCCGAAGCGCGCCGCTAGAACATGTCAGTGTATGTTGGGCTGGAGGTGTGAAAGGCAATGCCTCCGCGGCGGAATTCAGAGAGGATCCGGTGCGCCGCGCAAGCGACGGCAGCCGAGCATATTACGTTTTATTAACGATTTCGTAGCCTTCGAATCAATTACTCGACGCCGGGCGATTCACCCGAGGAATTTGGATCGACTGACAACGTTGCGAAGCTCGGGCGGCAACGATGTGTAGCCTTCGACGCTCACCTTGGATCGCCCTGACCCCATGGCGTGGCAAGCGCGCAACGAGTGCCGTTGAAACAATGAACCCGTGCTGAATCGTGAGCAACCCGCGATTGGAATATTTTAGGGGCCTAGGGGGTGCCCGGAGGTGAGGCGGCCAGCAGGGGGACTAAGTAGGCCGCTGTTTTGCTTGCCGTGTGTGCCGCGACGGTTTGTGGTGTACCGGCGATAACGATTCTGCCGCCCGCATCGCCGGCGCCGGGCCCTAGATCGATGACCCAGTCCGCCGCCGCCGCAACGCGCATTTCATGTTCAGCGACAATGACGGTATTGCCGGCATCCACCAACGCCTGAATTTGAATCATCAGTTTGTCGACATCGGCCGGGTGCAAACCAATCGTAGGCTCATCGATGATATAGAGCGTGCCGCCGCGCGCAATGCGCTGCAGCTCGGTCGCGAGCTTTACGCGCTGAGCTTCACCGCCGGAGAGTTCGGTCGCGGGCTGTCCCAAGCGCAAATAGCCAAGTCCAATAGCCTGCAATAATTTGAGCGGCCGGTGTACGGCGGATTGATCTGCAAAAAATCGGCAAGCCTCATCCACGCTCTGCCCGAGAATCTCGGCGATATTCTTGCCTCGATACTGCACTTGCAAGGTGGATTCCTGATATCGCGTGCCGTGGCAGGTTGGACAGGGGGCGTACACGCTCGGCATGAACAGCAGTTCGACGCAGACAAAGCCCTCGCCTTCGCATGTCGGGCAGCGGCCGCCTTTGACATTGAAGGAAAAACGACTGGCGGAATAATGGTGCGACTTGGCCGCGCGCGTGGCGGCAAACAAGCGACGCACATCATCGAAGAACCCTGTATAGGTTGCCAAGTTGGATCGTGGTGTGCGCCCGATAGGCTTTTGATTGATCGAGACCACGCGACTGACGAATTCGGCGCCGCCCATGATGCTTCCGCTCGTGAACTGCCGTGCGCCGAGCGCGGGTTCCTCCGACGTCTCCTCCTGGAGGGCGGCCTTTTGCCCCACGAGCCGATCCGCCAAGAGATCGGTGAGCGCCTCGCTCACCAGGCTGGATTTCCCCGCGCCGGATACCCCCGTGACCACCGTAAGAACGCCGATCGGAAAGGATACGTCGAGCGCGCGTAAATTATTGCGGGTCACGTTTTTCAGCTCAAGCCAGCCGCGCGGAGGGCGCGGTTGCCGATGCACGGCCTTCAGCTCGGTGAATAGATAACGCGGCGTATGCGATTCCTTAATCTCGCGTAGACCTTCGAGCGGTCCGCTGTACAGCACCCTGCCGCCATGAGCGCCGGCATCCGGTCCAACATCCACGATCCATTCGGCGCACCGCATCACCTCCAGGTCGTGCTCCACCACAAACAATGAATTTCCGCCTTGTTTGAGCTGTTCCAATGCCCGCAACAGCGCTTCAGTGTCGGAGGGATGCAGACCCGCGGACGGCTCGTCCAACACGTACACCACGCCGAACAGATTGGAGCGAATCTGCGTGGCGAGACGTAGCCGCTGCAATTCCCCTGGCGAGAGGGTCGGGCTACTGCGTTCGAGCGAGAGGTATCCCAAACCCAAGTGCTGCAATGTCGCGACGCGCTCGTGGAAGTTGCCGACAATGCGCCGTGCTGCGAGCCGCTTCTCCTCCGGCCAGGGGTGGCGAGGCGAACCGCGCTCTGCAGCCTTTTCGAGCAACTGCACCAGCTCATTCAACGGCAGATGCGAAAGAGCATCGATGTTCTCGCCGGCGAAAGTGACCGAGAGTGCCTCGCGTTTCAATCGTTTGCCATGGCATACCGGGCAGATCGCTGAACTCATGAAGCGCACCGCGCGCTTTTTCATCAAGGCACTTTGGGTGCTGCGAAATGTCTGCAGCACATACTTGCGCACGCCGGTAAAAGTGCCCTGGTAACTCGGTTCCATTTTTCGGCGCAGAGCGCGACGGGTCTCGGCCGGCGAGAAACCCGCATAGACTGGCACGCTGGGCTGCTCCTCCGAGTAGAGGATCCAGTCGCGGTCTTTCTTGGGCAACTTTCGCCACGGCCTATCGATGTCGTATCCCAAGGTAGTAAGAATGTCGCGCAGATTCTGTCCGTGCCAGGCGCGCGGCCACGCGGCAATGGCGCCCTCGCGGATGCTCAATGAAGTATCCGGCACCATGGCCGCCTCGGTGACATCGTAGATTGACCCTAACCCATGACACTCGCGGCAGGCGCCCTGGGGCGTGTTCGGAGAAAAATCCTCAGCGTAGAGCATGGGCTGGCCACGCGGGTAGTCGCCAACGCGCGAATAGAGCATGCGAAGCAGGTTCGATAGGGTGGTGATGCTGCCCACTGAGGAACGGCTGCTGGTTGCGCCGCGTTGCTGCTGCAGCGCCACCGCGGGCGGCAGTCCCTCGATCGAATCGATGTCAGGAACGGCGATCTGATCCATAAGACGCCGCGCATAGGGGCTTACCGATTCGAAGTAGCGCCGCTGCGCCTCGGCATACAACGTTCCGAAGGCCAGGGATGACTTGCCCGAGCCCGAAATGCCGGTGAACACGACGAACGCGTTCCGCGGGATATCGACGTTCACGTTCTTAAGGTTGTGCACGCGCGCGCCGCGAAGGCGCACTAAGTTGTTCGGCTCCCTATCCAAAACGCAATCCCGTACACATGCCGCATTCTGAATTCAAAACATCCGACGATCAACGCAGTCTGGGTCACCGTCGAGCGTCAGACGTTTCTTGCGCAGTGCTACGCGAATCGCAGTGGGGCAGCATGCAAGCCTATCGCGATCCTGAAGTGCTTACGAGAGATATCTATAGTTGGGGCAATAATTTACGCCACTGTGCGACCTCTCATCTTGGTGCTTGGCACCCTAATGATGGCTCCGCACGGGGGACGTCATATTCAAACGCTGATAAAGCGGCATTTCTTAACGTGCGTTAATCGCGGCGGCTAAGGGCATGTCACGCAAAATCCTACATCGGATTGCGCCATAAACGGCTGATTCGCGCTCGCGCCCTCGTTAGCCTATGCGCCCCGGTCGCTCGCGGCCGTACTAGCACACCCCAATTAGATACGGAGGATGATCATGCCAACCAGTACCAAGAACGCTGCCAGGAGCGCACAGGAGCAAGACGCGATTGCCATGCTCATGGCCGATCACAAAAAAGTCAAAAGATTGTTTTCGGACTTTGACAAGCTCAAAGAAAAGGGCAGCGATGAGGACAAGTCCGCATTGGTCGAACAACTCTGCAACGAACTTAAGATCCATACGGAGCTGGAAGAGGAAATTTTCTACCCAGCTGTGCGAAAAGCCATCGAGGACTCAGACCTCATGGATGAGGCTCTCGTCGAACATGCCGGGGCCAAGGATTTGATTGCCCAACTGGAAGATGCAAGCGCGGATGATGATCTCTATGACGCGAAAGTGACCGTGCTAGGAGAGCAAATTAATCATCACGTGAAGGAAGAAGAGGGGCAAATGTTTCCGAAAGCCAAGAAAGCGAAAGTCGACACCGAGGCGCTCGGCGCCACCATGTACCAGCGCAAAATGGCATTAAGGGAACAAATGGGCTTGGATGACGAAGAAGCAGCAAGCGCGGACGCTAAGCCACAGTCAACGGGCACAGCCAAACGCTAAGTGATCTCGCAGGGTCCGGTCCGCAAGCGACCGGACCTCTCTTTTGTTCATCGTTGCTTTTCGCGCCGGTGTTCCAGTTCTAGCGGCTGGCAAACACGCTCCTCGCGAAGTGCGGCGATGAACTGACGGGAGAACCTCGGAGAGCGGCTAGCGTAGGCAGAAGACTACGTCAGTAGCTTTAAACCACGGATACGCGGCCGTTTCTGAACTGCCTTAACTTGCCGTTACCACCTCATCATCTTGTCAAACGGAGTACCGTACCGGCGTGAATAGGGCGCTGCGGAAGACGCTCAAAATCACGGGCATAGCGCTCGCGAGCCTCGTTGTCATTGTGTTAGTGATACTAGCGCTGTTTGACTGGAATACGTTGAAGCATCCGCTGGAGCGAATGGCGGGCGCGAAAACCGGGCGCACCGTTAGCATCGGCGGCAAACTCGACGTACACATCTGGTCTTGGACTCCGACCGTCATTGTGAATCAACTCACCCTGGGGAATCCGCCTTGGGAGAGCACACGCCCGATGGCAACTATTGATCGCTTGGAAATTCAACTGAAACTGCTGCCATTGTTCAAAGGCGACGTGATTCTCCCGCGGGTGGCTCTGTTTTCGCCGGATGTCTACTTGCATCAGGATAAAGGCGGCCGGGCCAATTGGACCTTTGAAAATAAGGCGCCTACCAACGCACCCGCTTCGAAGCCGAGCAAATTGCCGGCAATGCGAGATTTGCTCATCACTGGCGGCAAACTCACGCTTATCGATGAAATGCGTCGCTTGAAAGTGAACGGCAGTATTCAAGCGCAAGAGCAGAAATCAAAGAGTGATCCGACGCCGTTCAAGATTCAAGGTACTGGCACCATCAACGAGCAACCCTTCGAATTGCGCATCGCCGGCGGACCGTTGCTGAACTTGGATCCCGAGCATCCCTATCCCTTCGATTTGCACATCATCGCAGGCAACCTAAAGGTCGATTCCAAGGGGCGAGCGCTCAAGCCATTCGATCTCGGCAAACTGGATTTCGACGTGGACCTGAGCGGCAAGGATATGGCGGAAGGCTTTTATCTGACTCAGTTAGCCCTGCCAAATACGGCGCCTTTCAAGTTGCACGCGCACATCGCACGGAACGACAAGAGGGTGGCGGTGACCGACATTGCCGGCACGGTCGGCGGCAGCGATCTTCATGGCAAACTCGATATCGATGCAAGCCGCAAGCGTCCCTACATGAGCGGGGATCTTGCCTCTAAGCGGCTTCGCATGAAGGACTTGGCTGCTTCATTGGGTGGACAAGCGACCGGTGCCGATTCACTGGAGGGAAAGACCCCGGCGCCGGCGAGCAAAAAAGAAGTGCCCGCAGACAAAGCCCAGCGGACCGATCCCAATGCGCGTTTCTTTCCCGACGCGCATTTACAAGCCGATCGCGTCCGGGCGATGGATGCCGACGTTAAGTTTCGTGCGACATCGATCGATGCGGGCAGCCTGCCGTTGAAAGAAGTGGCTTTCCACGTAAAGCTTAATGAGGGCATCTTGAGCCTCGACCCATTCGCATTTGAAATGGCTCAAGGTCGACTGTCCGGACAAGCGAAAGTGGATGCCCGAAAAGACATCCCTGCGGTGCACATTGACATGCGTATAAAAGACATCCAACTCGAGCAGCTCAAGGGGAAGAAGGCCGGTGCCTCGGCACCACTCGAGGGCTTGATGGAGGCACGCGGTGTCATCGATGGTAGCGGCGATTCACTTCATCAGGTCATGTCGGATGCCGACGGGCGCTTTACCCTCATTCTGCCCGACGGTCAGATCACCTCCGCTTTCGCCGAGTTGACCGGGATCGATGTATCCAAAGGTTTAGGCCTGCTTTTGACCAAGTCTGACGATAAGGCGCCAATCCGCTGCGGCGTAGCCCAGTTCAAAATCGATCATGGGCTGATGAATGCGGAAAACATCACATTCGATACTCAAAATGTTCTCATCAAGGGCTCCGGCAACATCAACTTGGGATCCGAGGAACTGCACCTTGAGATCAAGGGCGAGCCGAAGAAGTTGCGTTTAACCCGGTTGCGCACCCCCATCGAAGTGCGGGGCCACCTTATAGACCCGTCATTCGGCGTGAACGTCCCAAGTACCTTAAAGCAAGGCGCGGTGGCAGCAGCCCTCGGCGTATTGGCGACCCCGCTGGCCGCGATCATAGCTTTCGTGGATCCGGGACTGGCAAAGGATCAAAATTGTGCGGCCATGATCGCCGAGGCCGACAGCAATGGCCCGAAAGTGCCGCAGTCGGGTGCGCCTTCGCCGAATCGGCCCGCGCCGACATCGGTGAACAGATGAAGGCTGTGCCTGCCGACAATTGGATCGAGATTGGACCGGAGTCACGTTGCGCTCGCTCGCAGCCGAGAAACGCTTGCGGAATGCGATGATTATGAGGTGACCAGCCGGATCGCGCTCAATAACGAGCGCGCGGATTGCGAATAGTCATCCCAGGGATTGGATTTCTTGAGGAAGCCAGGACCGGTGCGCACTGTGTATCGTGCCGGCTGCAGCCCGGCCTTTACCGCTTTCCACTCAATTGGCATCGAAATGGGCGCTCCGGCACGGGCGCGCGAGGAGAGCACCGCGACGGCCGTCGAGGTTCGCTCGTTGCGCAAGTAATCCAAGAATATGCGGCCCACGCGGTCTTTCTTGGCCATCGTGTCCAAGTACTTTGTGGGCGAGTCCTGAGCCATCTGCGCACAGATCGTGTGCGCGAAATCCTTTGCTGCCGGCCAAGGCACCGCGCCTTTGCCACCCTTTAGAGGCGTGACGACGTGCAAACCTTTCCCTCCGGTGGTTTTACAGAAGGACTCCAGCCCCACCTTCTCGAGCCGAGCCCGGACCTCAAGCGCTGCCTCGATTACGGCTGCGAATTTCACGTCAGGCGCGGGATCCAAATCGAAAACGAGACGTCCGGCGACCTCCGGGTTGTTGGGTGCGCAGTTCCAGGGATGAATTTCGAGCGCGCCGATCTGGGCCACCGCGGCGAGTGCCTCGACTCTATCGATTTGCACGTATGGCGCCTTATCGCCTTTGACCTTAATCAAACTGAAGAGATTGGGCATGCCGGCCATTGCATGGCGCTGAAAGAATCGCTGCCCGTCGATGCCATCTGGTGCTCGCACCAGAGAGCAAGGTCGGCCTTTCAAATGCGGCATCATCCATTCACCGACCGCCTCGTAGTATTGCGCCAGATCGAGTTTTGTCACCGGCACGCCGTCGCCCGTGTCGGGCCACAGGACTTTGGTCGGTTTGGAGAGAGTCACTCCCATGACGGCAGCGATACTCTTCGGAGTTCCGGCGAGGCGAGCGGAGGCATTTAGTTCAGGGCGTGCTGCAGCCTTTTTCCAGTGTGAGGTTTTAACCTCCGCTGCCGACTTTTCGTCTGGAACAGTTTTTCCCTTCCCAAGACTGCGTTTCAGACTTGACGCTCGCGCCCTGTTCACCAGCTTCGCAGGCGCTGAGGTCTGCAAGGTGCTCTTCGTCTTGTCGTCGCGGTTACTGCGCCATACCGCATCGGCCTTAACTTTTTCCCTGGCGAGCATGAAGGGTAGCGGTGTTTTTCCCTTACCCGCCGCGATCTGGTTCATGGAGCGTCCGGACGCAACGGAGCGGTCGCGATCGAGAAGAGCCTGCGCCCCGGCCGCCCTGGCAAATTCGTCGCGGCGTTTGATCAAGAGCCAATTGGTTCGCTTATTTTTAAAACGGTCGCTCTTGAGGCGAACCAATACCCACCCCCCCTGAAGCCTCTTCCCCTCCAAGTTAAACTTCAGCTCGCCGCCTTTTAAAGCATCTTCTGGAGTTTTATTCCCCAGGGGAATCCAAAAGCCTCGATCCCAAAGCTGAACTGTGCCGCCACCGTATTGGCCTTTGGGAATCGCGCCTTCGAAATCGCCGTAGTCCAGCGGATGGTCTTCAACTTCGACCGCTAGGCGCTTGTCACTCGGGTCGATCGAGGGACCTTTGGTCACTGCCCAAGACTTAAAAACGCCGTCGAGTTCGAGGCGCAGGTCGTAGTGCAAGTGACTTGCCGCGTGCTTCTGGATGACGAAGCGCAGCCGAGGCGAAGAAGCAATGGCCAAGCGGCCGCTCGGTTCTGCTGTTTGAGTGAAATCACGCTTTTCCTGATAGCGTGCGAGCGGGTCCCGGAGTGTTTTGGCAATCGCCTTCGGCATGGTCCCCACTTCGTATCATCGCTGAGTAGAATGCCCGGTATTGTTGGCGCCAGCGATGTCGCATGCTGTAAGGCTTGTCCCTCGAGAAGGTGTGGGTGTCGTCCGGCGCAGCCAAATCGGGGATGCGGCCGGTCCCGCGAAGGCCGCTGCCCCGCTACTCAAAACCCAACTCGTCCATGGCTTCATGGAGGGGTGCGGTGTCTCGATACACCCGCATCGCGCCCGCGTTGTACAACTCCTGCTCGCCGAATCCGCCGCTGACCAACCCCACAGACATGATGCCGGAGCGCCCAGCCGCATGACTGTCCCATACTGCATCGCCAACCACCAAGCAATCGGCGCGCTTCGCTTTTAGTTTTTGCTGACACAGCAGGAACAAATCAGGTTCCGGTTTAACCTCGGCCACCATGTCCCCGTCCACCACCAATGTGACTGGAGTTAGAGAAAGTGCTTTCAAGGAGCTTTTGATCTCCGCGTGTTTGCCCGACGTGGCGATTCCATGCGGAACCTTTAATTCACGCAGGAAGGTCAATAACTGCACCGCCCCGGGAGCGGGATGCCGATTGGAGCGAGTTTGTGAAACAACTGCGACTGGTGCCCGCCTAATCTTTCGATGTCAGATTCGCTTAAGCGGCGGCGCTGCTCGCGGCGACCGCCCTGACGAGCAGCTTGCCGCTGTAAGGGGTGCAGTATTGGCCTAGTTGGCCCTGATGCGCGTACCGTGGTTGAGCGTAACCCATTGTTTTACTGGTGGTGCCGGCTGAGGGATTACTCGGCGCTGCGCGCCTCGCCCCTCCGGGGCCGCCTCCGGGCTTCGCCCTACGGCGTTCAACTTGGGGCTGCGCCCAAGTTGTCGAACCCGACTTTTCTTATGTCGGGGGTTCGACCGAGTGATAAATCGGCGCCGAATGGCGATCGATCAATTTTGTAAAGAGATGCCGGCTGAGGGATTCGAACCCCCGACCTACGGTTTACAAAACCGTTGCACTACCACTGTGCTAAGCCGGCAACGGAGCAGGGCCGCATTATAGCGGACACCCAATCCCAGTACTTATGCCTTAGGCCTGCGCCGGGCGCCGTGCCATCTTCATCAACAAGTTGTCCAGTGATACCGCGCCGGCTCCTGCGATAGCCAGCCATAGGAATAGGGCAAGGTACTCAAATTCGTCAAATCCGAGCAGGGTTTCGAGCGAGTCGACGTCACCCCATTTGGCCGCTTTGATCGCCACAATCATGGTCACGCCCAGCGCCCCGGCTGAAATGCGCGTCAACAATCCCAGCAGTAGAAACAACCCGCCAACAAATTCGATCTCGGATGTCAACGGCGTAAAGAAGTGCGGGAAGGGTATTCCCCATCCGATGAAATTCTCGGTCACTTGCGGCAGGTTGTGGAGCTTGCCCCAGCCGCTCAATAAGAAAACCCAGCCTACCGTGATGCGGGCAAACAGGGGAGCAAGCCACATCAAATGTTTGGAAACACGTTCCGGCCAGGCAATCAGCCAATCGATCAATAGCCGCATGTCTTAATCTCCCTGTGTTGCGTTCTAAGGATGAGACCGGACCTGAACCCGAAACATAACAGCTCCTAAGCCGGCGCAGGTTTGGCGCCCAGAAGATCCACGGCTTGCTGATAGAGTTTCGCGCGCACCGAATACCGCTCGTTTGCGCGCGTGATGTAGCGGACCGAGATTTCTACTCCGCCGACCACCGGCTTCACGTTCACGCCGGGCGTGCCGGAGAACGACTTGCCGCGTTGCGCGGGGACGGCGCGCTGCCACTCTTGCTCGGCCTGGTGCGAGCTGTCGGCGGTCGCCTGCACCACTTGCTTGGTAATGGCTTCGACGATGGGATAGGGATCGCGTCCGATCGGGACAACCACCTGCAGTTCGTCCCAGAGCCATTGCCCGGAGGTGGAAAAATTGAAGTAATGCCCTTCGATCGCAAAACTATTCGTGAAAGTCACGCGTCGGCCCGTTGGATGTCCGGAGTCGCTCCAATTGCCGGTTTCCAGCAGTACGGTGTGGAACATGCCGAGTTCCGTGACTTCACCGCTGACGCCATTGATTTCCACCCAGTCGCCGAGGCGGATGCCGTTGCGGCCCATCAGCACCAGCCAACCAAAGAAGGCCACGATGAAATCCTTCAGAGCGACCGTCAGGCCGGCGCCGACGAGGCCGAGTGTGGTAGCGAACTGGCTGGGCATGCCGATGACGATCAACAAGATGATCAGTACCGCAACTACACGCAGGCTCATGCGCGTAATACTGCGCAGGGTTTCAACCTGCCGGCGATCCAATTTCGGCCTGTCGAGCAGATGCTGCAGCCAGCCGTCGAGCAACAACAAGAGAATCAACACGCCGATGACGATCAATGCGTCCAGCAGCATCCCGTGGGCGAGGCCTTGAGACTGAAGCGCTACGACCGAAGCCCACTGGCTGTATACGCGCGTGAGCTGGTTTTGATCTGCAATGCGCCGATTGAGCAGCGTCAGTATCGTCTGATCCGCGGCGATCGCTTTGGTGCGCCCTAGCAGCGTAGTGGCATCCTCGTGGGTGTGCTGCGCCTGCGGGGATTGCGACGGCGCCTGGCCCCCATCCTTTGCGGCCTTGGTATGCAATGCGAGTTCGGGAATGCTCCCCTTGGTCGCGTCAAGACCGCTGGCCAGCGCCGTATGTTTGGCAGTGAGCGCCTGAGCCTTTTGCAGCGCCGCGTATCCCGCCGCTTCCAACGCCTGTTCTTTCTGTCTCAGCTGCCACCAGTCGCGAAATTTCCCGATTACACCCTTTTGATCCTCGACCGCCGCCTTTGCGGCCGTTGGACTCGGATGCGACTTGGTCTGCGCGTCGTGTTCCTGCACCATCGATTCGATTTGCTGGTGTGGGTTGCCGCCTGCTTCGACCAAGTTTTGGTTGGATTCGTCCAACTCATCTTTGTCCAGTTCCAGTTGCGACTGCGCGAGATCCGACTGGTCCTGGATTTTGTCCTTCTGATCGGCCTTGGCCTGTGCAAGTGCAGCGGTGAGGTCAGTTACCCGCTGTTGGTCGGAGCTGAGCAGAGATTGAGATTTAGCGATGCGCGCTTGAATGGCAGCGGCATCGGAATTCAACGCAGGGGGATGGGCTTCGACATCGCGAAGCGCTTCGGTGAAGGCCAGGTCGAGTTCATGGTCGGCGGTTCGCAGCGCCGATTGGCTCAACGACTGTTCCTCGGGCGCGATCGCCAGTTGCGCGAGTCGTTGTGCCGTAGTGTAGGTGCTTTGATCCACAAGATCGGTGGAAGTAATCGCCGCTTTAGCCGTTCTGGCGTGGATCGTCGCCGGCGCAGTCTTCCACCAGGCGAAGGCGGCCATGATCAGCAGTACCCCAAGCACCGCGGCCAGAATCTTCTCCGTCAGTGTCAGTCGTTTCATGCGAATTCCTAGTGCCAGCTGCCGACCGCTTCCCGCGCAGCTTGATTGAGGGGCCGAGCCACCAGCCCGCTTTGCGAGACCTTGATCTCATAGAGAGCGCCGTCGGCCATCGGTAGGAATGTGGCGCTACCGTAGAGCGCATCCAGCCACGGCACCCATGAGCGATAACGGTGCACCAATTCCCATGGATCAATGCGGCCGGGCTCATGCAAATCATAAACTGTGCGCGGCAGACTGCGCTCATCCTCCAAGCGCGTGTAGCGGCCGCTGATGCGCTCCAGGCGGTAAGCAGCATCGAATCCGATCAGATTGGCGAAGGCGTGCCACTTGAGGACCCGAGCATCGACCTGCCACTCATCGCCGCTTAGGGGAAAGCTTGCATGCTGGCCGTCGGGGTAGGTTAGTACCGCGTCGAATTGCCGGTCTCCATCTTTTTTGAGTTGCAGTTCGCCGGCGGGTTGTTCATACGCCAGACGTTGATAGGTGCGTAGATTCGTGCCGACGAGGAGCGCGCAGACGGCGGCCAACAGGAAGATAAGCGCGGCGGCGCCATGCGCCATTCCGCCCAGAACCCGCCGCCGGCGCATGCGGCGAATCGCGGCGACGAAAAATAAGAGAGCGAAGAGCGCGCAGACAGCGATTAGTGCGGTGAATGTCATGGCGTGGATCTTAACGGGATCCGGAACCGAACCTCATGGGACTAACAAAACACTTAGCCCGGTTCCGGTGTCTCGTTGCAGACAGGTATAGTTTGCTGTGTTTCCAATGATTTGCAAGTGCCGTCGGCCCGCGGCACGCCGACTTTCGTGTTGATTTAAAGATCGGTATCGGCAAGTATGCTGAAAAGGGGTCATTCAGTTAATGTGGATCGTTCAAGTCGCACTGCGGCGCCCGTATACCTTCTTGGTGATGGCGCTGGTAATTCTTCTCGCAACGCCTTTGGTTCTTCGCAAGATGTCGACCGACATCTTTCCGGAAATAGACATCCCCGTTGTCAGCATCGTGTGGACCTATGCCGGACTGTCGGCGCAGGAAATGGGCCAGCGCATCACGGCCGTGACCGAGCGCACACTGACCACCACCGTCACAGATATTGAACATATCGAGTCCCAGTCCTTCTACGGTTTGTCGGTCACCAAGGTTTTCTTTCAGCCCAACGCGAATATCCCCACTGCCATCGCCCAAATCGTGGCCACCGAGCAGCAGCAGCTGAAGCAGCTTCCGCCTGGAGCTTTGCCGCCGCTGATCATTAAATACTCTGCCTCCGCAATTCCCGTAATACAGCTCGGGATCTCCAGCCCGTCGTTGACCGAGCCGGCGCTCTTTGATGCCGCGTTCAATTTCCTGCGCCCGCGCCTGGTGACCATTCCGGGCGTCGCCATCCCCTACCCGTACGGCGGCAAATCCCGGCTGATCTCGGTGGATCTCGACACATCGGCGCTGCTGGCCAAAGGTCTGACGCCGAGCGACATCGTGAACGCGGTCAACGCGCAAAATCTCATCTTGCCTTCGGGTACCGCCAAGATTGGCTCGACCGAGTTTGCCATCGCGCTGAACGGATCGCCCGACACGATTGCCGGGCTCAACCATATTCCCGTGGTTACCAAGAATGGTGCCACCACCTATTTATCGGAGGTCGCGCACGTCCGGGATGGATTTTCGCCGCAGACGAATATCGTGCGTCAAAACGGGGAACGGGGCGTGCTGATGCCCGTCATCAAAAATGGCGGTTCCTCGACTCTGGACATCGTCAGCAACCTGCGCGCGGTACTGCCGATTGCCGCGCAGATACTGCCCAAAGATATCGTCATCACGCCGCTGTTCGATCAATCAGGCTTCGTCAGGGCGGCCATCAGCGGTGTGGTGCGTGAGGCGGTGATCGCCGCTTGCTTGACCGCGATGCTGATTCTGGTGTTTCTGGGCAATTGGCGCAGCACCTGCATTATTGCGATATCCATACCGCTGTCCATTCTGTGCTCGATCATCACCCTGTACCTCGTCGGGCAGACATTGAATCTCATGACCTTGGGCGGCCTTGCGCTTGCGGTCGGCATCTTGGTCGATGACGCCACCGTCACGATCGAAAATATTGAGCGGCACATTCATTTGGGGTCGGATCTGCACAAGGCCATTCTGGATGGCGCCGGTGAAATCGCTGTCCCGGCGCTGGTTTCCACGCTGTGCATTTGCATCGTGTTCGTGCCGATGTTCTTCTTGACGGGCGTTGCTCGCTATTTGTTCGCGCCCTTGGCAGAGGCGGTGGTGTTCGCCATGCTGGCCTCGTATGTGCTGTCGCGCACGTTGGTGCCGACCCTCGTAATGCTGTTGATGGATCACACGCCGCCTCATGCCGATGCACCGGTGAGCTTGCTGCAGCGGGTCTATCGGGCATTCGATGCGCGCTTTGAAAGGCTTCGCGCAGGCTACAACGACATCCTTGCGGCGGTGCTGGAGCGGCGACGCGCCTTTGCCGGCGGTTTCCTGGCGTTTTGCGTCCTCTCTTGCGCCTTGGTTTTCCTGTTGGGGAGGGATTTTTTCCCAAGCGTGGATGCCGGCCAAATTCGCCTTCATATGCGCATGCCTTCCGGCACGCGCATCGAGGAGACTGCGCGCGCGGCAAACCAAATTGAAGCGGTCATCCGGACACTGATACCTGCGAGCGAACTTGGAACGGTGATCGACAATCTCGGCGTGCCTGTCAGCAGCATCAACAACACCTACAGCAATGCCGGCGCCTTCGGCACCTTGGATGGAGAGATTCAGATATCGCTGAATGAAGGCCATGCGCCGAGCCTGCGCTACATAGAAGAAATGCGGCGGCAGCTGCCTGCGGGATTTCCGGGTGTGGAGTTCTTTTTCCAACCCGCCGATATGGTGACGCAAATTTTGAATTTCGGACTTCCGGCTGCCATCGACGTGATGTTTACCGGCGCCGATGTGCGCTCCAATTATGAGTTTGCAGCGAAAATCATGAAGCAGATCAAGCAAATTCCGGGGACCGTGGACACCCACATCCACCAAAGACTGGATCTGCCGACATTGGCTTTGCAAATGGACCGTAGCCAGCTGCAATTGCTGGGGTTGAGTGCGAACGATGTGGCGCAGAATCTGCTCGCGACGACCGCCGGTACGACGCAGACCTCTCCAGGATTTTGGTTGGATCCCGCCAACGGCGTGGTCTACAATTTGGCCGCGCAATCGCCGCAATACCAGATCGACAGCGTGGATGCGCTGCTGCGCACTCCCGTGCGCACCGCGGCCGGTGGCACGTCGCAATTGCTGAGCAACTTAGTCACCGTCGCGCCCGCCGCCCAGCTCGCAGTCGTGTCCCGGTACAATCTGACCCCCGTCGTTGATGTGTACGTAAGCGTGCAGGGCAGAGATCTGGGCAGCGTCGGAGCAAAGATCAATTCATTGGTCGATGAGATGCGGCCACAATTGCCGCGCGGATCGGCGGTAGCTGTGAGAGGGCAGGCGCAGACCATGCGCTCTTCTTTTGTCGAGCTGGGCGTGGGTCTCGTGATGGCAATCGTCATGGTGTATTTGTTGATCGTGGTGAATTTCCAGTCCTGGATCGATGCCTTCATCATCATCACCGCCTTGCCGGCGGCGCTCGCGGGGATCTGTTGGATGCTGTTTCTCACCGCAACGACTTTGAGCGTGCCGGCATTCACCGGCGCCATCATGACCATGGGCGTGGCCACCGCCAACAGCATTTTGATCGTATCGTTCGCGCGGCAACGCATGAACGAAGGACTGGATCCCGTCAGTGCGGCCCGCGATGCCGCGGCGACCCGCATCAGACCAGTGTTGATGACCGCCCTGGCGATGATCATCGGTATGATTCCCATGGCCTTGGGTTGGGGCGAGGGCGCTGAGCAAAATGCTCCCCTGGGCCGCGCAGTCATCGGAGGTCTGTTGTTTGCCACCATCTCCACGTTATTTTTTGTACCGGTCATTTATGCCGGTTTGCATCGCCGTCTCGAACAGCGCAAGCGTGCGCGTGGGATAAATTAGTATGTCAATGCCACCGCCGGTCCCGGCCGTGAAGCGCGCGAAGTTTGTCGTCAGCATCCTCGTCAGCGCCATGCTGGTCGGAGGAATAATCATTTTTGTGGTTCGAGGCTTCCAGGCCTCCGCGCTCGCCGTGTCAACGGAAATTCACGCAAAGCAGTATGTCACCACCGTCAATCCCAAGCCGGGCGGCGGCGGGCTACCCGTGACGCTGCCCGGCACTCTGCAAGGGATCAATGAAGCCACGGTATATGCGCGCAGCAATGGCTACATCTTGCACTGGATGAAGGACATCGGCAGTTCGGTCAAGAAAGGTGAATTGTTGGCGGAGATCACCGCTCCAGAAATCGATCAGGAATTGTCGCAAGCGATAGCCGCTCAGCGGCAGGCTGCATCGAGCGAGGGCCTGGCAAAAAGCACGGCCGAACGGTGGAATAGTCTGCGCGAAAAGGATGCGGTGACACAGCAGGATCTCGATGAGCGCCAGAGCGCGTACCTTCAGGCGCAAGCGAACCTCGCATCGGCACAGGCAAACACGGCGCGGTTACGCAATCTGCAGGGCTTCAACAGGGTCGTCGCGCCCTTCGACGGAGTTACTACGAGGCGCAATATCGATGTCGGCGACCTGGTCGACGCCGGCAACGGCGGCGTGGGCAAAGCCCTGTTCACGATTGCCCAGGTCGATCCTCTGCGCCTATACGTATTTGTGCCGCAAGCCTACGCGCAGCAAGTCAAAGTGGGCGACATCGTGACGGTCAGCCTCTCGGAGCGGCAGGGTGAGAAATATCAAGGCACCATTGCCCGCACTGCTCGGGCAATCGATGCCGGCACGCGCACCATGCAAGTCGAAATTCGGGTGCCCAATCCGAGGGATGCGCTTATCCCCGGTTCCTATGTGCAGGTGCTTTTGCCTATCAAACAAGACGGCGCGGCCCTGCTGATCCCGATCAATGTGCTGCTGTTTCGGCCCGATGGCCCACGAGTAGCAACTGTCGATCAGGCCGGACACGTTCGCCTGAGCACGGTCAGGCTCGGCACGGATTTCGGCAGCAGCGTCGCAGTATTGGACGGACTCAAAGCCGACGATCGCATCATTTTGAATCCAGCCGATTCGCTTGCGGACGGCGACATCGTGAGCCTTCGACAACCATGAACTGCACCGGACGCTGCGCAGTCCATGCCATCGCCGTAGCGGCTCTGGCAGCCGGCTGCGCAGTTGGGCCGGACTATCACCGGCCTTCGGCCGAGGTGCCTGCATCATGGCAGCCTGAAGCGCCCTGGCATGAAGCGGCGCCAGGCGACACGGCGCTCAAGGGCGACTGGTGGGAGTTATTCCAAGATCCGCAATTGAATCCATTGGTAGAGAAAGCCCTTGCCGGCAACCAGAATCTGCAAGTGGCAGCCGCGCGTCTGCAACAAGCGCAAGCGCAGCTCACCATCGCTCGGTCAGCGCTGTTCCCGGCAGTCGAGCTTTCCGGGTCGGCATCGCGCGCTAAGGATTCCGCAAATCGTCCGCTGGCGGCTTATTCGCAGCCTAACCAATCGACCGTGCAGAATGATTTTCTTCTCGGTCCGTCAGTGAACTATGAGCTCGACCTGTTCGGACGGGTGCGGCGGGAAGTGGAGGGCGCACGCGCGAGCGCGCAACAAGCAGAAGCGGATTTCGAGAATACGCGGCTGATCTTGATGGCTACGTTAGTGTCCGACTACTACTCTCTACGGGAAATCGATGCCGAAATGGCTGTGGTGCGCCGCAGTTTGGATTTGCAGCAGGGCGCTCTGAAATTCGTCTCTTCGCGACATGAATTGGGATTTGCAACGGGACTGGATTTGGCGCAGCAAGAGGCCCTGCTCGATTCCAGTGCTGCGCAGCTCGAGCTTCTGCAGAATCAGCGTGATCAATTGCAACATGCCATCGCGACTTTGGTCGGCACGGCGGCTCCCAGTTTTACGCTGGCCTCGTCCTCGGACGTGCGGCCGATCCCGGCCCTGCCTCTGGGACTGCCCTCCGATCTGTTGCAGCGCCGCCCTGATGTGGCTTCCGCGGAGCGCGCCATGGCCGCGGCCAATGCGCGGATTGGCGTCGCACGCGCCGCATACTTTCCCACCATCGATCTGGCGCCAGGGTTGGGTGTCCCGAGTATTGGTTGGGAGAGCAACGCGCTGGCAAGCTTGTTCACCGCGCCGAGCCGGCTTTGGTCGGTCGGGCTTTCCGCGTCGCAGACGCTGTTTGACGCCGGCAAGACGCGCGCGAACGTGCGCTTTGCCGATGCCGACTACACGGCGGCGGTGGCGAATTATCGGCAAACGGTGTTGACGGCGATGGAAGAAGTTGAAAACGGCATCACGGGGTTGGGATCGCTCGAGCGTGCCGAGATTCAAGCCAACGCCAGTGTGCGCAGCGCGCAGCGTGCGTTCGATATTGCCAGCGAGCGCTACAGGGGCGGCGTTGATACCTACTTGGACGTCATCACCGCAGAGCAAACGCTGCTCACGAATCAGCGCCAGGCCGTGCAGATTCAGGGACAGCAGTTCACCACGGCGGTGTTCTTGGTGAAGGCGCTCGGCGGCGGCTGGAACCGGCCGACACCTCAGGTATCACGCGAAAACTAGATTTTAGTCCGTGCCGGTTTGTGCAAGCTGTCGATGGCAACCGCAGGAGAGATGGCATTCGACTGAACGAAGTCCACGCCCAGCGCGGTCAACCATTCTTGTTCCGCAGCCGTGTCGGTGCGTTTGGCGACGGTGTGCATGCCCAGGACCCGAGCCATCTGCACGACCGCGGTGATCGCCGCCTGCGATACCTTGTCCGAGCGCATTCTGGAGGTAAGATCGGAGGCCAGTTTTAGGTAGCGCACGCCGGGCAGGCGCAGCAGATCGAAACATTCGGTGCGCAGCGCGAAATCATCGAGCACCAGCGGGCAACCCAGGCGATGCAGCGCCGTGGCCACATCGCTGATTTTGTCTGCCAGAGTAAGCGCGGTGGGTGCGTCGACTTCGAATGCAATCGTTCCCTTCGGCAGCGAGGACTTTGCCAGGCATAGCTCGACGAACTTGATGAAGTGTTCATCGTGCAGGGCCGTTGTAGTTAGATTCACGGAGAACATGACTTCGTTCGCGTGCCATGTATCCGGATGGCGTACCAGCCAGCCAATGAGTTCGGTGACGACGCGACGGTCAATCATGGAGCCCAAGCCGTTCTCGACGGCGGCCTTGAGCATCGCATGCGGCGCGGAATTGGGTGCGTCCTCGGATCCCGATCGCAGTAGAACCTCGTACCGCTTCAGCTGACTGCCTTTGCTCAAGGGCACGAGACGCTGCACATGCAGCACAATGGGACTCTTGCGCATCGCCGCGTTGAGGCGATCGATTTCCGGCGGAACCCCTTTGTGCGCGAGCTGCTTTTCTACCGGATCTTCCGGGGGTAGGACCACGCTGATCGCGGGAGGCGCGGGCCTTGCCGGATGCGAGGTCGGATGCGCGGCTGGGCGCGAGGCAGTGCGCGGAGCTACGTGCTGGGCCGCGTCCGGCGCCGCGTGCGGAGCGCTCGCAGCAGGACTGTGGCTCGGCGCGCGGGCGGCACCGACGTGGCTGACGTAGCTGGCCGGACGGGAGCTGGTTCCAGGGTCAAGCGTGGGTGTGCTGCGCACCGGGCCGCGCGAGACGATTTGCTCGAGTTGGGCTGCGATGGTTCTTGGGCCGACCGAAAGCGGCGCGGATGCGGGTGGCCCGCTTGGGACGCGCGCTGCCGTCGGCGGCGCGCTGCGCGATGTCGCGGGCGCGGGCGCGGGCGCCGGCGCACGAGGAGGACTCGGCGGCGCTTCGGGTGGTGCCGCAGGCGCGCGATCCGGTCGCATGCCGGCGAACTGGACCAGCGCCCGCTGCAATTTCGGCGTCATCAGTTTTGGCGCGCCCTGCGCGACAATGCGTGTGTCCATGACGATCATGATCAATCCGACGATCGCGCGTCGTGCATTGACCGCTCGAACCATTACGGCGGATTTCGAATCGCCCAGATCGTACGACAGGATGGGGGCGGCTGCGGGGTTACCAAACGCTTCCGCGGCCTCACGGACCGCATTGTGCTCGTCCGGTCCCATTGAGCTTTCGCTCAGCCACAGCACATCGCCTGTCTCGTCATGCAACGAAACGGCATGGCTACGGTTGGGTTCGACTGCCGCGCGCACTTTTTGACAGACGGCATCGAAATCGACGAGCGGACTCTCCGATTGCATCAAGGGTTTGCCCTGCTTTCCATAGATCCGCTACTTGAGGTGAATACCCGTATATCTACCGTACCGGGGGCGTCCCTGGTGTGATGTCTTCGCCAAAAAACGACAGAAGCGCGCCGCGGCGCAACCGGGTTTACATATCGTCGGAAAATCGGCCTGCCTGCGGGCTACACTGGCGCGCTATGACCACCCGACCGCATAACCGGCAGTTCAAGTACTACGACTTTGTCATGGCCGCATATGTTTGCGTATTGCTGTGTTCCAATCTGATTGGACCGGCAAAAGAGACCACCATCCCCCTGCCGTTCGGCGCCAGCGTGACCTTTCTCGCGGGCGTCTTGTTCTTCCCAATCTCGTATATTTTCGGCGATATCTTGACGGAAGTTTATGGCTACGGCCGCGATCGGCGCGTGGTTTGGGCAGGTTTTGCGGCTCTGGCGTTTGCATCTTTGATGGCGGCGGTGGTGGTGCATCTGCCCCCCTCGGCGAGGTCGCTCGCCGATCAGTCGGCGGTGGAAACCATTTTCGGCAACACGCCGCGCATCGTAATGGCATCGACTCTGGCATTTCTATGCGGCACTTTCGTCAACAGCTACGTGCTCGCCAAGATGAAAATTTTGACCCAAGGCCGCTGGCTGTGGACACGCATCGTCGGTTCGACCCTGTGCGGCGAGCTGGTGGACTCGGTGATCTTTTACTTTCTGGCGTTCTACGGCCGCATGCCCTTGGCTCATCTCACCCTGATCATGTTTACCCAATACGCTCTGAAAAGCGGCTGGGAAATCATCGCCACGCCCATAACTTATCGCGTGGTCGCGTTCCTCAAGAAGGCCGAGCAAGAGGACTACTACGACATCGGTACCAACTTCACGCCCTTCTCGCTAAAGGCGTGATTTAGATAGTCCGGCGCTCCTGCATTTCATCGCAGCGTCGCCATGATTTGCCACGGCTCCATCCTCTGACCGCCCGAATGCGGGGCCGTAATGGCACCCATGGGGCGGCGGTCGCCGCCTCGAGTGGCGAGGAGCGAGGAGTTTGTCATGAGCACGAAATATTCCAGGTATTCCAAATGGGTGTGGACGATAGGGCTGATGGGCGTCAGCGCCGCGGCATTTGCCGACGAGCCAAAAACGCGGCCCCCGCAGGAGCCGGCCGGATTCGTGGTTGGCGGGGTAATCGGAGCATTCGCGGCGGGCCCGATTGGCGCGGTCGTCGGCGCCGGGCTTGGCGCTTGGCTCGGCAATCGAGTCCATCGGGCAAGCGACGCCAAAAAGGCGGAGGCGCAGGTGGCGCTCCTTGAAAGCGACAAAACGGAGTTGCAGAGCGAGAAATCAACTTTGCTGACCGAAAAGAGCCAACTGGCGGAAAACAACCAGGCCTTGAGTGCCAAGCTCGATGATCTCTCGCAGAAAGTGCAAACGGCCCAGACCGCCAAAGAGGACCCCTCGGAAGCACTCGATGGCTTGCAGGGCGATGTGCTGTTCCGCACCGGCAGCGCGGAAATCACGCCGGACATCGCGCATCAGATTCAAGTCCTGGCGCAGGCCGTGTCGAAGTCCCCTGAGCTGAAAATTCGTGTCGATGGCTATGCCGACCCGCGTGGCACGATCGACACCAACATGAAGCTCTCGCAGGACAGAGCCAACGCAGTGCGCGACCTCTTGCTCGCTTCCGGAGTCAGCGATGAAGCGCTTGAAGTCAATGCTTACGGCAAGAGCCAGAGCACGGCCGAAGACAGTGACGGCTACGCACTCGAGCGGCGGGTCCGGATGACGTTGCAGATGGAATCGGGCGCCGCGGTCGCCCAGGTCGGTAAGAATGAGTGACCGGTGAAAACTAAAATCGAGGTGCCAGCGGCCCGGAGCATGGTGCTCCGGGCCGCACTTGTTTCCGCGCGCACCCTCAGCCTACGATAGCGCATGAGCGTGCCGCCCAAGATCGTGGTTCTTGATCGTTATCAGACCGGGGAGTCCGCGAATCCTTCGCATGAAAACATTCTGGCCGGCATCCCGCGCACCCGAGTATCGAATCAATACAGCGATGCGAACGGCGAATTTTTTTGCGGAATTTGGACCAGCACCGCGGGCAAATGGCGCGTGCGCTACACCGAACACGAGTTCTGCGTGATCATGGAAGGCCGCGTTCGCATCGAGTCGGTAACCGGAGAGAAGCACGAACTCAAGGCCGGGGACGCATTCGTGGTTCCCGCAGGCTTCGAGGGCGTGTGGGAAGTGAGCGAGCCCTGCAAAAAGTGGTACGCGATTTTCGAGCCTAAAACCTGAGGCGCCGGCAGCCGCGCCGTTGCGAACTGCTCGGCTTCGCGAACTACCCGGCCTCGCGAATCACCGCACCTAAAGTCTCGACGATGCGTTCGATCTGCTTGGGCTCGATCACCAGGGGCGGCGCCATGGCGATGGTGTCGCCCGTTTGACGCACCATCACACCGCGCTCGAAGCACTTGATGAACACGTCAAAGCCGCGTGCCCCGGGTTTGCCCTGACGCGGTTCGAGTTCCACAGCGCCGATCAAGCCGTAGTTTCGTATGTCAATGACATGCGGCAGGCCGCGTAGGGAGTGCACTGCGTTTTCCCACTGTGCGCTCAAGGCGGCCGCACGGGTCAAGAGGCCTTCTTTCGCGTAGATGTCTTGGGTCGCCAGGGCCGCGGCGCAGGCGACGGGATGTGCCGAGTAGGTATAGCCGTGAAACAGCTCGATCGAGTTCTCCGGGCCTTGCATGAACGCATCGTAAATCTTCCGCTGCGAGAAGACCGCGCCCATGGGTATCGCACCGTTCGTCAAGCCTTTCGCGGTGGTGATCAAGTCAGGCGTTACATCGAATGCCTGCGCGGCAAAGGGTTTGCCGATGCGGCCGAAGCCGGTGATTACTTCGTCGAATATCAGCAGGATGTCGTGCTTGTCGCAGATTTCCCGTAGCCGTTTCAAATAACCTGCCGGCGGCAGCACCACGCCGGCCGAGCCGGAAATCGGTTCCACGATCACGGCCGCGATGGTCGAGGCATCGTGCAGGGCGATCAGTCGTTCCAGTTCATTCGCCAGATGCATGCCCCACTGTGGGATGCCGCGCGAAAACGCGTTGTGTTCGTGGTCCAGCGTATGCGGCAGATGATCCACGCCGGGCAACATGGAAGAGCCGAAAAACTTGCGGTTGTTCACCATGCCGCCGACCGACATCCCGCCGAAGCCCACGCCGTGATAGCCTTTTTCGCGGCCGATCAGCCGAGTGCGTTGGCCCGCGCCGCGCGCCCGATGGTAGGCGACGGCAATCTTCAGTGCGGTATCCACGGATTCCGAACCCGAATTCGTAAAAAAGATTCGATCCAGGCCCGGCGGCGCAATTTTCGCCAGACGGTTCGCCAGTTCGAATGCGATCGGATGACCCATTTGAAAGGTCGGCGCAAACTCCATGGTTTCGAGCTGCTTCGTCACTGCCTCGGTGATTTCGCGGCGTCCGTGCCCCGCGTTCACGCACCACAGGCCCGCGACACCATCGAGTACCTCGCGGCCGTCTGAGGTTGTGTAGTACATGCCTTTCGCACTCGCCAAAAGGCGCGGGTTCGCCTTGAATTGTCGATTGGCCGTGAACGGCATCCAAAATGCATCGAGATCCGGATTCGTCGCAGCGGCGGGGGTGAGGCGGGCATTCATGGCATTGGGTCCTTTAACGGGAGCGGGCGCCACTAGATGATAAGGAAAATCAACACTAACCTCAATTTTGCCGCTTCTTCTGCCAAATCCGTCTATTATAATAGACACTATGAGCATAGACGTCGGCACCCATCTGAAGGCCGTGAGGCAAATGTACGGTCTCTCGCAGCGTGAATTGGCAAAGCGCGCCGGTGTGACGAATGGATTGATTTCCTTGATCGAACAAAATCGGGTCAGTCCCTCGGTCAGCTCGCTCAAGAAAGTGCTCGACGGCATTCCCATGGCTCTTGCCGATTTTTTTACGTTGGATTTAGGCGGAAAACCGCAGGTTTTTTTCCCGCGTGAAGAACTGGCGAACATCGGCACAGCCAGCGTGGAGTTGCGCCTCGTTGGGGGCCGGCTGGCTCAACGCAGCATGTCGATCCTGCACGAGCGCTACGCGGCCAATGCGGACACCGGCGAGGAAATGCTGACTCATGCGGGCGAAGAAGGCGGCGTCGTCGTGAGGGGGAAGATCGAATTGACCGTCGGCGGCGAGTCACGCGTGTTGGGCGCGGGCGATGCCTACTACTTCAAGAGTTCAGTCCCGCATCGGTTTCGCAACATCGGCCGAGAGGAATGTGAAATGGTCAGCGCGAGCTCGCCACCGAGTTTTTAGGCGCACGCAGGCGCTGGGTTCACAGGGTCGAAGCGACCCCTTCCGACAATTGAAATCCTTAAGATCGGGTAGCATAGAGGTTCTATGAGCAAGGTAACCGTAGCGGCCACGCAAATGGTCTGCAGTTGGGATCGCGACGCCAATATCGCGCGCGCGGAGAAGCTCGTGCGCGAGGCTGCGGCGAAGGGTGCGCAAGTGATCCTGCTGCAGGAGCTGTTCGAAACGCCGTACTTTTGCAAGGATCACATCGCGCGGCACCTGGAACTCGCATTGCCGCTCGAGGGACACCCGGCGGTCGAACATTTCCGCAACGTCGCGCGGGAACTCGGCGTGGTGCTGCCGATCAGCGTGTTCGAACGCGCGAACAATGCGTTTTACAACTCCATCGCCGTCGTCGACGCCGACGGCTCGGTCCTCGGCAGCTATCGCAAATCGCATATTCCGGAAGGCCCTGGGTATCACGAAAAATTCTATTTCTCTCCCGGCGACACCGGCTTCAAGGTATTCGACACGCGTTACGCAAAATTGGGAGTTGCGATCTGTTGGGATCAATGGTTTCCCGAGGCGGCGCGATCGATGGCGTTGATGGGCGCCGAGATGCTGCTCTATCCCACTGCCATCGGCTCGGAACCCCAGGATGCCAGCATCGACTCCAGCGGCCACTGGCAGCGCACCATGCAAGGCCACGCGGCCGCCAATGTCATGCCGGTGGTGGCTTCCAATCGCATCGGCACCGAGAAGGGCGAAAAGTACACGATGACCTTTTACGGTTCCTCGTTCATCGCTTCCCCGACCGGTGAGAAGCTCGCTGAGGCGGATCGGGACAGCGAATCGGTGCTGACCGCAACGTTCGACTTGGACGAGGTGCGCCGTTATCGGCAGGCGTGGGGCGTATTCCGCGACCGGCGACCCGATCTTTATTATCCCTTGCTGTCCCTTGATGGACGCGGCTGACACCCTCGCATTCGTTGATTTGGAGACGACGGGCGGAAGTCCCGTCTATGATCGAATCACCGAAATCGGCATCGTCCGCGTGCGGAACGGCGTGCTTCTGGAGGAATGGAGCTCCCTGGTCAATCCGGAGTGTCCGATATCCCCGTACATTGAGGCCTTCACCGGCATCAGCAGTGAAATGGTCGCCGATGCGCCGCTGTTCGCCGACGTTGCCGCCACCGTGTTCGAAAAGCTGCGCGGCGCGGTTTTCATCGCGCACAACGCGCGTTTCGATCATTCGTTCCTGCGCACCGAGTTTCGCAAAGTGGGCCTGGCCTACTCGGCGGACGCGTTGTGCACCGTCAAGTTGTCGCGCCGCTTGTTTCCCGAACACGTGCGCCACAACTTGGATGTGGTGATCGAACGCCATGGCCTCAATTGCAGCGCGCGGCACCGTGCGCTCGGCGATGCCAAGGTGCTCTGGGATCTTTGGAGCAAGTTGCAGCGCGAAATTCCCGCGGATGTCTTTGCCGCTGCGGCAGCACATGCCGTATTGGGCCAGCCCAAGCTGCCTGCGCAGCTGCCGGCGGGACTGGCGGATGAGTTGCCGGAGTCGCCCGGCGTGTATCGCTTCTTTGGCGAGAACGGCGAGCTGCTGTACATCGGCCGCAGCAACTCGCTGCGCGCCAAGATTTTGTCGCAGCTCGCCGAACCGCGCTCAGGCTCTCGCGAGCAAAAATTGGCGGCGCAAGTGCAGCGCATCGATTGGCGGCAGACCGCCGGCGAACTGGGCGCGATGTTGCTCGAAAGAGAATGGATCAAGACACAACAGCCGCGCTTCAACCGTCACCCGCGTACCAACTTGGATTCGGTGACCTTGAGGCTCGCAGACGCGTCGGGCCGCGTGCGCATACAGCGCACCGACATGTTGGAGCCTGAAGATCTCGCGGAGAGTTTCGGCGTATTTCATTCGGAAAAGGATGCGCGCAAAGCGCTGACCGATATCGCCCGCGCCTCGCAGCTGTGCCTCAAAGTGCTCGGACTGGAAGAGAGCGAAGGTTCGTGCTTTGCCCTTCAAGTCGGCAAGTGTAGAGGCGCCTGTGCCGGCAGGGAGCCGCTGATTTTGCACTCGATGCGGCTGAAATTGTCGCTCGCCGCGTTGAAGATCAAGAGCTGGCCCTTTCCCGGACGGATCGCGCTGCGCGAGCGGGCAACCGGAGCATTTTTGCCGGACGGCATGCGTGGCGCAGAGTTTCATGTGCTCGATCGATGGATGTATCTCGGATCCGCGCGCTCCGACGAGGAACTCGCTACTTTGAGCTCGCGGATTGCTTACCCCGCATTTGATGTCGACATCTACAAAATCCTGCAGCGCTATTTTTCGAATCATCCCAATCTCGACTGGCATGACTTGCGCGCTCAAAGCACCGCCGTCGTGCATTGAGCATGAACGACAACGTCCGCTATTGGGTCGCGACCGCGCCGGTGGGCGCGGCCTCGGTGCTGGCCGAAGAACTCGCGCAATTCGGCGCCGAAGACATTCGCGAACGCAGCCACGATGTGAAATTTCAAGGCACGCTCGAGGTCGGTTATCGCGCGTGCCTGTGGTCGCGCACCGCCACGCGCGTACTGCTAAGTTTGGGGTCCATCGACGCGACGAGTTCCAAGAGCGTCTATGAGGGTGTAAAGCGCATTGACTGGCGCGAGCATCTGGCGCCCGGCGCAACCCTGGCCTGCGATTGCAGCGGCGGGAACGAGTCCATCCGGCACACGATTTACGGCTCGCAGCTGCTCAAAGATGCGGTTTGCGACAACCTGCGCGAGTCCACGGGTGAGCGGCCGAACATCAAGCCCGAGCGCCCCGACGTGTTGTTGCATCTGCATGTGGAGGGGCCGACTGCATTGGTATCGTTGGATTTCTCCGGCGAAAGTCTGCACCGGCGCGGTTACCGCACTGAAGGTGGCCGCGCGCCGCTCAAGGAGAATGTGGCCGCCGCCGTGCTGTTGCGCGCGGGTTGGCCGCAGATTGCCGAGGCGGGCGGAATACTGCTCGACCCGATGTGCGGTTCGGGCACTTTCCTAACCGAAGGCGCCTTGATAGCGGCGGATGCGGCGCCGGCGCTTGATCGCGAGTACTTCGGGTTCTTGAAGTGGCATGGCCATGATGCCTCGCTCTGGGCGCGCTTGCGCGAGGAAGCGCAGGCCCGGCGTGCCGCGCGCGTGGTGAGGCGCTGTATTTTGGGTTCCGACATCGATTCTGAAGCGGTGCGCATGGCCATAGGCAACTCCGCCCACGCCGGCGTCGCGGATTGGGTGCACGTGGAAAAGCGCGCACTGAGCGATGTCCCGCGGCCAAAGGAGGGCACCGGTTTAGTCGTCGCGAATCCGCCCTATGGTGAAAGAATCGGTGCAGAGTCGGGGTTGCCCGAACTCTATTCAGAACTCGGCACCGTGCTGCGTGATCGCTTTCAGGGCTGGCAGGCAGCGATTCTTACCGGCAATCCGCCGCTGGCCCGCAACTTAGGGATTTACGCCAAGCGCACGCACCGGGTGTTCAACGGCACCATCGAGTGCCGGCTGCTGCGCTTCGATCTGAATGAAGCGAGCGCGCAACGCCCCGCTGAAGAAGTGCGCGCCGATTGGTCGAGCCGGCCCGGCGCGCAGATGTTCGCCAACCGATTGCGCAAGAACCTACAGCGCTTGGATCCATGGGCGGCGCGCGAGCATATCGATTGCTTCCGGGTGTACGACGCGGACATGCCTGAATACGCCTTCGCCATCGATTTGTATGGCCGCGACTCCCGGCATGTTTACGTGCAGGAATATGCCCCGCCAAAGTCCGTGAACCAGGAAAGCGCGCGCGAGCGGCGCCGTGAAGCGCTGGCGGTGTTGCCGGAGGTCTTGAGCGTGCCGCTCCCGCACGTACATACGCGCGTGCGCAAACCGCAGAAGGGCGCCGAACAATACGAGAAACGCGACAGCGCGGCGGAACGCCACGCGGTGCAGGAAGGGGGCTTAAAATTCTGGGTCAATTTTCGCGACTATCTGGATACCGGGCTGTTTCTCGATCATCGCATCGTGCGCGGGATGCTGCGCGCTTGGGCCAAGGACGCGGATTTCTTGAATTTGTTTTGCTACACGGGCAGCGCCACGGTGTATGCGGCGGCAGGCGGCGCACGCAGCACCACAGGTGTCGATTTATCGAACACCTATCTTGATTGGGCGCATGAGAATCTCCTGCTCAACGGCTTTCGCGGCGACAATCACGAGCTATACCGGGCCGATTGCCTGGCGTGGCTCGAGGAGCAAGAGCCGCAAGGTGCGCGATTCGACTTGATCTTTCTGGATCCGCCGACCTTTTCCAATTCCAAGCGCATGGACGGCGTGCTCGACGTGCAACGCGATCATGTCGGCATGATTCGCAGGTCGCTGAAACTGCTGCGGCCCGCCGGCCGGTTGGTGTTTTCGACCAATTACACCCGCTTCAAGCTGGACGCCGAGGCGCTTGCAGATCTTGCGATCGAGGACATCAGCGCCGCGAGCGTCCCGAAGGACTTTGAACGGCACGCACGGATCCACAAGTGTTTCGTTGTGCGATTCAAATGAGGTAATCTCCAACCGCATGAAAACCTTCATCAGACGCGCGCTGCCGGCGATGATCCTCGCCGCGGCCGCCAGCTTTGCGCTCGCGACAGCGGATGCGGCTGAACCCGCCGCCAAGGACGCGATCAATTCTCCTCCCACGCTGCGCGATTGGCAGGCACTCGCCAAGCTGCCGGACTTCGGCGGTGTCTGGACGCCGCTCATCAGCGATCAAGTCGCTCAGGAGCGCACGAATCCGCCGCCGTGGAACGCGAAGGCTGCCAAGCAAATCGAGCACATGTACGCCGAAGAAAAAGCGGGCCGGCCCTTCCCGGTCATCGATCACTGCTTTCCGACCGGCATGCCGAGCTACATGCTCATCACCCACAATGCCTTCGAGGTGCTGATCACGCCGGGCAGGGTGACCTTGCTGGGCGAAGGCGACGGCAATCGCTTGCGCCGGATTTATACCGACGGCCGGCCGCATCCGGATGACCCCGACCCCAGCTTTCATGGCCATTCAATCGGACATTGGGAAGGGCAAACGCTGGTGGTCGATACCATCGCGCTGCTGCCGCAGGCCTATCTTGCCGTCAATGAAGCCGTGGGGATTCCGAACAACGGCGACATGCACATCGTCGAGCGCGTCCATTTGTTGAATGCCGATACGCTCGCGGACGATTTGGAAATTACGGCGAACAAGTTGCTGTCCAAAACATGGAAAACCACGCGCAAATATGTGCGCCAGCGCTCACAGAAATACGACATCGTCGAAGGCGTCTGCGAACAGGGAAGCTATAACGAGGCCGTCGACAAGGACGGCAATTCCATATTTGCACCCATCAAATTCCACAACGGCGTTCCCGTTGGCTCCGACTCAAAGTGACCTGGTACCAATGAATTCATTACGAACGAGGCTGATTTTTGGCGCAATCATCATGGGCGCGGTCACCGCTGCTTCTTGGCCGGCGTACGCGCACCACTCTTTCGCGGTCTATGACCGATCCAAACTCTTGACGCTGAAGGGCAACGTCAAGAGCTTTCAATGGACCAATCCGCATTGCGTCATTTGGGTGCTGGTGCAGCCGGATGGCGGCGGCGAGCCGCAGGAATGGAGCTTCGAGACCACGAGTCCCGGCGTGCTGACGCGCGGCGGCTGGACGCGCAATTCCGTCAAGCCGGGCGATCGGGTCGCGGTGGAGTTTTACCCTTTGCGCGACGGCTCGCACGGCGGTGGCTTGAATGCCGTTACGTTGGTTGATACCGGTCAGAAACTCTCGGCAAGCTTCGCGGCCTCGGAAAAGCCTGAGCTCAAATAGCGCTTCGGCCGGCGCTTGGCGCTGCGAGCGCCTAAGGTCGCGAACGCTTAACGACGCGCCGGCGCTGCTTACAGTAAGTCGCGCAAGCGGTAGTAAAGCATCGCCAGCATCAGCGACGGCCGGCGCAGCAATCGGCCGCCCGGGAAATCACGATGCGGTATGCGCGCAAATACGTCGAATCGTTCGGCCGTACCTGCGATGGCTTCGGATGCGAGTTCGCCGGCCAACCCCGCGAGCGCTACGCCGTGTCCAGAGAAACCCTGCAGGTAGTAGACATTCGGCGCGAGACGCCCGAAATCCGGCGCGCGGCTCATGGTGATATCCAGGTAGCCGCCCCAGGCGTTCGCGACTTTGACGTCCGACAGAGACGGGAAAACACGCACCATGCGCTCGCGCATGGATTCTGCCAGACGCGGCGGCTGCACCGAGCTGTAGCTGACGCGACCGCCGAACAGCAGGCGGTTATCCTGCGAGCGCCGGAAGTAGTCCAGAATCCAATTGATGTCGGCGACAGCGGCGTTACTCGGCAATAAACTGCGAGCGCGCTCTTCGCCCAAGCGTTCGGTTGCAATGATGTACGTACCTACTCCGAGAATACGACGCGCCAGCGAGGGAGCCACGGCGCCGATGTAGGCATTGCCGCACAGGATCAGGTGCGCGCAGCGCACGGTGCCTTGTGCCGTATGCACGCGCACATCGCGGCCATTGTCGTAGCGTAAGACTTCGGAATTTTCGTACAGAACCGTTCCCGCCGTTTCGGCGGCGCGTGCCAAACCGTGCGTGTACTTCAGCGGCTGTAGATGCCCGCTGCGCGGGTCGAGGAGTCCGCCCAAGTACCGCTCGCTGCGCACGTGATCCTGCAACTCGTCGCGATTCAGCGATCGAACCGATGAGTAGCCGTAATTTTCGTGCAGCTCCCGTGCCCATTGATCGAGTTCCCGAAGGTGCCGGGGTTTCACTGCAACGTGCACATGATTCGGGCGGTAGTCGCAATCGATGGCATATTCTTGGATCAGGGATTGCGTCAGGTCCAACGCCTCGATCGACATGTCAAACAGACGCCGGGCGTCTTCCCGGCCCACTTCGCGCTCGAGCTTTTGCTGACTGGCCGCGAAGCCAAAAATCGTCTGGCCGCCGCTGCGGCCCGAGGCGCCGTAGCCGACGCGCCGCGCTTCGAGCAGTGCCACCTTGTAGCCCCGTTTTGCCAGATGCAGCGCGGCCGAACAGCCGGCGATGCCGCCTCCGAGCACCGCGACATCGACGCTGATCTCGCCGCGTAACGGCGCGCGGGTTTCCCAGGCGTCATCCAAGGCGTAATAGGAGGGGGCCGGCGGGTAGGACAGGCGCATGGGTTTTAGACGAAAGTGTTTAAAATTTTAGGGCTATTGACAGAAATTCGAGCCTATGAGCCTACCTAGGTTTTCGACTAGAATGCAAGATTGCTGCAATGCACAAAGCGCGCCTAAGTGTTGGAAATGCCTAAATCTTAGCTCTTTCTGCGCCTGTTCCTGAGCCGAGGCATCGCCGGTATGGTGTAATGGAGCCGTTACATAAGTTCGATCGTCCATCCGGACGTTTAATATATTAAACATGTCGCGCTTGCCGCTTATTGGAATCCCGGCCGATCGCCGGCTATATGGAAAGCACTATTTCCACATGGTCGGCGAGAAGTACATCGAAGCCGTCGCGCAGGGCGCGAGAGCCACGCCGGTACTCGTACCTGCTTTGGGGTCCGAGATTGATTTGCCTGCGCTTATGGATGCATGCGACGGGTTGCTGCTCACAGGCAGCGCGTCGAATGTGGAACCGCAACACTACGGAGGACCGGCTGCCAGGCCGGGGACACTACATGACCCAAATCGGGATGCTACGACGCTTCCGCTGATTCCGCGCGCGGTCGCCGCCGGCTTGCCGGTGCTCGCGATCTGCCGCGGATTTCAGGAGATGAATGTCGCCTATGGCGGCACGTTAAACCCGCGCTTGCACGAGGTGCCCGGAAACCTCGATCACCGCGACGATGAATCCTTACCCCTGGACGTGCAATACGCTCCCGCGCACGAGGTCCTGCTCGAGCCTGGAGGAGAACTGCAAAAAATCGCCGGCCGGGACCGCCTCAAGGTGAACTCCTTGCATTCGCAGGGTGTTGAAAAATTGGGTGCGGAGCTGGCCATTGAGGCGCGTGCGCCGGATGGCGTGATCGAAGCGTTCCGCGTGGCCCATTCACCGGCTTTCGCACTGGCGCTGCAATGGCATCCGGAATGGCAGTTTGCGCAGGACCCATTTTCGAGCGCGTTGTTTGCGGCCTTTGGTGCGGCGAGCCGCCAACGCGCAAACGCTGCAAGGTGATGTATGGCGAGTACGATTCAACAATTCTTGAGAGAACACGGCATTTCGGAAGTCGAGGCAATCATTCCGGACATGGCCGGCGTTGCCCGCGGCAAGCTCATGCCGGCCGAAAAATTCGCGGAAGAGGAAGGCATGCGCCTGCCCGAGGCGATCTTTTTACAGACGGTAACCGGAGACTATCCCGAAGATCAAAGCGCGATGAACCCCTCGGATATCGACATCGTATTGAAGGCGGATCCGAAGACGGTACGCGTTGTACCCTGGGCAGCGGAGCCCACCGCTCAGGTGATTCACGATTGTTTTTACGGCGACGGCAGCCCCGTCACCATGGCGCCGCGCTACGTGCTGCGCCGGATACTAGATCTGTATCAGGCTCAGGGCTGGGAGCCGGTGGTGGCGCCGGAATTGGAATTCTTCCTGGTCGAACCGAACATCGATTCCGACTATCCGCTGAAGCCGCCGGTCGGCCGCTCCGGCCGTCCGGAGATCGGCCGGCAGGCCTACAGCATCGCGGCCGTCAATGAGTTCGATCCGTTGTTCGACGACATGTACTCGTTTTGCGAAGCGCAGGACATTGAGATCGACACCTTGATCCATGAATCCGGCGCGGCGCAAATGGAAATCAACCTGCTGCACGGCTATCCCATGAGCCTTGCCGACCAAGCTTTCCTGTTCAAGCGCACGGCGCGCGAGGCGGCGATGCGCCACAAGATGTATGCGACGTTCATGGCGAAGCCAATGGCCAAGGAGCCCGGCAGCGCCATGCATCTGCATCAAAGCATCATCGATTCGACGACCCGCAAGAACATCTTCAGCAACCCAGATGGCACACCTTCGGAGCTGTTCTTCGGCCACATCGCGGGACTGCAAAAGTACCTGCCCGGTGCGATGTCGCTGTTCTGTCCGAACGTGAACAGCTACCGGCGCATCAGCCGCTACTCTTCGGCACCCATCAACGTGCACTGGGGCTACGACAATCGCACCGCCGGGTTGCGGGTGCCCATGTCGGGGCCCGACGCGAGGCGCGTGGAAAATCGGGTTGGCGGCGCCGACGCGAATCCGTACCTCGCCATTGCCGCGTCCCTGGCCTGCGGCTATCTGGGAATGACCGAGAAACTCAAGCCTTCCGAGCCGATCGGCGGCAGCGCCTATGACCTGGCGATTGCCTTGCCGCGTACTTTGGCCGAGGCCCTGCGTCTGCTGCGCGAGTCCAAACCCCTGGTGGACCTGTTCGGCGATCGCTTCGTACTCGCCTATACCGCGGTCAAGGAGGCGGAGTACGAAACCTTTGCCCAGGTGATCAGTTCATGGGAACGCGAGCACTTGCTTCTCAACGTCTAGCGGCTGAAGCGCTCAATGTCTGGGGCTGAAGCGCTCAATGTCTGGCGGTGATGTGGCTGCTGCGCTATAACTAGCGCACCAAAAGATTAGGGGAAGCGTCGGATGTTGAGCGTTCGTCGGACGGCGATACTGGCGCTTGCATGCGTCTTGGGTTTGAGCGGTTGCGGCGGCGGGAAATCCGGCGGCGATTCGGCTGCAAAATCGGGCGGCGCCAAAGTCCTCAATCTCTACATCTGGTCGGACTACCTCGCGGCGGACACGCTGTCGAAGTTCGAGACGCAGTACGGCATCAAGGTCCACCCTGCTTACTACGACACCAATGAAACCCTGGAGACCAAGCTGCTCGCAGGAAACAGCGGCTTCGACATCGTGGTCCCTTCGGCCTCCTACTTCGAAAGACAGATCAAAGCCGGTGCCTATTTGACACTGGACAAGTCCAAGCTGCCGAACTTGCAGAACATGGATCCGCAACTCATGGGGAGGGTGGCATCCAACGACCCCGGCAACGCCCATGGCGTGATCTATTTGTGGGGCAGCAATGGCATCGGCTACAACGAAAAGATGGTCAAGGCCTTGATGCCCGACGCCCCGCTGGATAGTTGGCGTCTGGTATTCGATCCGGACGTTGCCGCAAAAGTGGCCAAGTGCGGCATCAGCATGCTGGACTCGCCGGCTGAGGTGCTGCGCGCCGTGTACAGCTACCTGGGTAAGGATCCGAATTCACAAAGCGCGGATGATCTCGCCCAGGCCGAGGCCGTGCTGCTCAAGATCCGGCCGTACATTCGAAATTTCAGCTCATCCGAATACATCGAAGCGCTCGCCAACGGCGATCTGTGTATTTCCGTGGGGTATAACGGCGACGTGATGCAGGCCCGCGATCGGGCGCGCGAGGCCAACAAGGGCATCGACATCAAATATGTCGTGCCCAAGGAAGGTTCGATACTGTGGTTCGACATGCTGGCGATCCCAAAAGACGCCCCGGACCCGGATAGCGCGTACGCGTTCATGAACTACATGATGACGCCCCAGGTTATCGCCGATGTTTCAAACTTCAAGCGCTACGCCAATGCGAACATCGCGTCGCAGTCCATGGTGCTGCCGGCGGTAAAAGAAGATCCGGGCATTTACCCAACCCCGGAACAGCGCCAGAAACTGGCATTGCAGCTGGCCGACTCGCCCGAGCAGACTCGTGCGATCACTCGCGTCTGGCAAAAATTCAAGACGGGCCAGTAACTATATGACGACATCCGCGGGAGGCGTCGTCAAAGCCCAGCCCTGGAACGATCCGTCCTCGCGGCCCTACGTCGAAATAGAACGCATCAGTAAATCCTTCGGCGATTTCAAAGCCGTCAACGATGTGTCCTTGAAAATCTACCAAAAGGAGATCTTTTGCCTTCTGGGTGCGTCGGGGTGCGGCAAGACGACATTGCTGCGCATGCTGGGTGGATTTGAAACGCCCACCTCGGGGAAAATTCTCATTGATGGCGAGGACATGACCGGCATACCGCCTTACGAGCGGCCGGTGAACATGATGTTCCAGTCCTATGCGCTGTTCCCGCATATGAATGTCGAGCAAAACGTCGCCTTCGGACTCAAACAGGACCGCCTGCCCAAGCAGGAGATCCAGGAACGTGTGGCGACCATGCTCGACCTGGTGAAAATGGGCGAGTTCGGCAAGCGTAAGCCGCATCAACTGTCAGGCGGCCAGCGCCAGCGAGTGGCGCTGGCCCGTTCACTGGTGAAGCGCCCCAAGTTGCTGCTGCTGGATGAACCCTTGGGCGCGCTCGATAAGAAACTGCGTGAACACACCCAATTCGAATTGATCAGCTTGCAGGACAAGCTGGGCGTGACCTTCATTGTCGTGACGCACGACCAAGAAGAGGCGATGACCTTGGCGAGCCGCATCGGCGTGATGAATCACGGCGAAATAGTCCAGGCGGGCACGCCGTCCGAGATTTACGAATTCCCGAGTTCCAAATTCGTGGCGGACTTTGTCGGCTCGGTGAACATGTTCGAGGGCAAGCTCATCGAGGATGAGCCGAACTACGTGCGCATCGGCTCGCCGGAGCTCGGCGGCACCATTTATGTCAGCCACGGGATCAGTGCGCCGCCCGAAGCGGTCGTCTGGGCGGCCGTTCGGCCGGAAAAAATATTCATGTCGACCGTGGCGCCGCAGGGGAGCACGGACAACCTGGTGCGCGGCACCGTGCAAGACATTGCCTATCTCGGCGACTTGTCGATCTACCTGGTCAAGTTGCCCACCGGCAAGGTCGTTCGCGTTACCCAGCCCAATACCTCGCGGCACGCGGAAGCCATCGGCTGGGATCAGCAGGTGTATCTTTCCTGGGATGCGACCAGCCCGGTGGTGGTGACTCGTTAGTTCCCCGACGCTAATCGGACGCCTTAGGGTGGTCGGCATCACCGGCCGCGGTCTGGTGGTTGCGCTGCCTTATGTATGGCTGCTGTTGTTCTTCGTCGTGCCTTTTGTCATTGTCCTGAAAATATCCTTTTCGGATGTCGATCTCGCGATTCCGCCCTACAAGCCGCTGCTCGAGTGGGTGGGCAAGAACTCGCTCGCGATCAAGGTCAACTTCAACAATTACGCCTTCCTGTTCACCGATTCTTTGTATCTGCATGCCTTCGCCAATTCGCTCAAGGTGGCATTCCTCTCGACGCTCATGTGTTTATTGATCGGCTATCCCATGGCCTATGGCATTGCGCGCGCTAAACCTTCGCTGCGCAATGTGTTGCTGCTGCTGGTGATCCTGCCCTTTTGGACTTCGCTGCTGTTGCGGGTTTATGCCTGGATAGGGCTGCTCAAGGCCAATGGCGTGATCAACAACGTGCTGATGTCGCTCGGAATCATTCACGAGCCATTGACCATGCTGTACACGCCCTTCGCGATGTATGTCGGCATCGTCTATTCTTATCTGCCGTTTTTGATCCTGCCGCTGTACGCCAATCTGGAAAAGATGGACTGGCAACTGCTCGAGGCCGCCGAGGACTTGGGCTGCCGTCCGTGGCAGGCGTTTTACAAGATCACGCTGCCTCTGTCGCGCAACGGCATCCTGGCCGGCTCCATGCTGGTGTTCATACCCGCCGTGGGCGAATTCGTGATTCCCGCGCTGCTCGGCGGCCCTAATGCGTTGATGATAGGGCGGGTCTTGTGGGATGAATTTTTCTCGAACCGTGCGTGGCCCGTGGCCAGTGCGGTTGCGATCCTGCTGCTGATTCTCTTGGTGCCCTTCATGATGTGGTACCAGAGCGTGCAGGCCCGCGAGACGGCAGGTGCGCGATGAACTATCGAAGCTCGTATTTCATTCTCACCTGCATCGGGATTGGATTCGCGTTTCTCTACATTCCGATCTTGTCCATGGTGGTGTTTTCCTTCAACGCCTCCAAGCTGGTGACCGTCTGGGACAGCGCGAATTCACCGACGCTCAAGTGGTACTACTCGCTGCTGAACAACGAGGAAATTCTCGATGCAGCGTGGGTCTCCTTGAAGGTCGCGGTGATCAACGCCTCGGGCTCCGTGATCTTGGGCACGCTTGCCGGTTTTGGATTGGCTCGCTTCCGCCAATTCCGCGGCCGCTTCACCTTGAACGCGATGACCACCGCGCCTCTGGTCATGCCCGAAGTAATCACGGGACTGTCGTTGCTGCTGCTGTTCGTGTCCCTGGAGCAGCTGATCGGATGGCCGGCCGGACGCGGCGTCACCACCATGACCATTGCCCACATGACCTTTTCCATGGCTTACGTGACGGTGATCGTCAATTCTCGTCTCGCGACCTTCGATACCGCGCTCGAGGAGGCGGCCATGGACTTGGGTGCGCGGCCGGTGAAGGTGTTCTTCGTCATCACCTTGCCGATCATTTTCCCCGCCATTTTGTCCGGTTGGCTCCTCGCCTTCACGCTGTCCTGGGATGACCTGGTGATCTCGAGTTTCACCTCGGGTCCGGGCAGCAGTACTCTGCCCATGGTGGTGTTTTCCAAGGTTAGGCTCGGTGTCAGCCCCGAGATCAACGTGCTTGCAACCCTTACTTTGCTCGTCGTTAGCGCGATGATCGTCGGCGTGAGCCTATGGATGGCGCGGCGCGCGAAGCTCGATGCGGGATAGGTTCAATTTGGGCGCGCTCTATAGATCAAATGGTGTATCGCCGCCTGTGAATTCGCTGCGCGCCTGCGCCAGACGGTATTTGTGCTCGGCTCGCCAGCGTCTGAAGTCGCGCAAGCCCGCGATGGCGTATACCAGCTTGAACAGCCGTAGGCGCCACAACACCTTGGGCGTGTCGAATAGGTCGCCGGCGAGCATGGAAATCACACCTTGTTCCAGCTGCCAGACGTTGCGCGGCTGACCGAACATTTGCGTCATCACCGGCCCGTTGAATCGATAGATGAAGAATGAAAAGCGTGCCATCCCGGCGCGCAGGCGTTTTTCCAGCTTGCGCATCAGCGTGCCCTCGCGCGCAGGTTGGCGCAGTGCCTCATCAACCACGGCCGCCGCCTGCTCAGCGCCGCTCATGGCAAGAAAAACGCCGGAGGAAAATACCGGATCGAGAAACGCGAATGCATCGCCCACCAGGATCCACCCCGGTGCTGCCATGCGCGTCGAGTCGTAGGAATAGTTGCCGGTGACGCGCACTTCACCGGCGAGTTGGGCATGCTCGATGCGGCGTCTAAGATCCGGGTTCTTGTTGAGCGTCTCGAGCAGGAATTCCGCGGTGCCCGCCTTGCGCTGCTTCAAATATTCCGGCCGGCATACCGCACCGATGCTCATGATGCCCTCGGGCAGGGGGATCATCCACATCCAACCGTGATCGAAACGATAAATGCTGATATTGCCGGCATCCTCGCCGGGTCGTAGCTCCGCGCCGCGGAAGTGGCTGAATATGGCGGCGCTCTGGTGCCGGCTATTCTTGCGGCGCAGTTTGTTTTTCGAAGCGACCAACGCATCTCGGCCGCTGGCATCGATCACGAAGCGCGCCTGGATGCTGTAGTTGCGGCCGTCATCGGCTTGCACGCCGAGCAGGGACTCGCGCGAATTTTTCTGTTCGACTTTCACAACCTGCTGTCCTTCGCGGGCATCGGCGCCGCTTGCGCGCGCATGGTCGTAGAGCATCTTGTCGAAATCCTGACGCCAAACCTGAAAGGAATGCGGCGGACTGTTGCCGATGGCGCGCGAAAAAGCGAAGGTGCTATAGCCGCGCTCGTTGTTCGCCTGGAAATCCGCGCCAAGCTTGCGTACGCCGAGCGCGTGCACCTTCTCGAGCACGCCCAAGCGTTCGAAGATCGGCAGATTCATCGGCAGCAGCGATTCGCCGATGTGAAACCGCGGATGATGAGCTTTCTCGAGCGCAATGACCTTATAGCCCTGCCGCGCCAGCAAGATGGCGGCTGTGCTTCCCGCAGGTCCACCGCCGATCACCGCCACATCGCAGACTTCGGGCACCGTTGCCATTAGACCAGCACTCGTTCGATACCGCCGGCATTGGCGCGCTGTACGTACTGCGGCAGCCAGTCGGCGCCCAGCAGATGCTTGGCAATTTCAACCACGATGTAATCGGCATCCATCTCCGCATCGTCGTTGAAGCGCTTCAGGCCCTGCAGGCAGGAGGGGCACGATGTCAATATTTTCACGTCGCCGCGATGACCGCCGGCGCGGATTTCATCCACGCCGATGCGCACTTCTTGTTCCTTGCGGAATCGTACCTGGGTGGAAACGTCCGGCCGCGTGACTGCCAGGGTTCCGGACTCGCCGCAGCACCGCTCGTTCTTGGTGATGATTCCATTCTGTTCGCTGTTCATGAGGGAGTTCACCACGGTCAAAGGGTCGTATTTCTTCATGGGCGAATGGCATGGGTCATGATACATGTAGCGCGTGCCGGTGACATTTTCCAAGCGCACGCCCTTTTCCAGCAGATACTCATGGATATCCATGATTTTCGAACCGGGAAATATGCTGTCAAATTCGTACCCCTGCAGTTGATCGAAGCAGGTTCCGCAACTGACCACCACGGTTTTGATGTCGAGATAGTTCAGAGTGTTCGCGACGCGATGGAACAGCACGCGATTGTCGGTGATGATTTTTTCTGCTTTGTCGAACTCTCCGGCGCCGCGCTGCGGATAGCCGCAGCAGAGATATCCGGGAGGCAGCACGGTCTGCACACCCACATGCCACAGCATGGCCTGGGTCGCGAGACCCACCTGGGAGAACAGGCGTTCCGAGCCGCAGCCCGGGAAGTAAAAAACCGCTTCGGATTCGCTGTCAACCTTGGCAGGATCGCGGATGATGGGCACGTAGTTGCGATCCTCGATGTCGAGCAGGGCGCGCGCCGTGCGCTTCGGCAGGCCACCAGGCATCCGTTTGTTCACGAAGTGAATGACCTGCTCCTTGATCGCAGGCCTGCCGGTGGTGGCCGGCGGATGCCGGGTCTGAGACTTCGCAAAGGTGTTGAGCGCCTGATTACCCAGGCGTTGAATCTTGTAGCCCCAGTCAATCATGATTTTGCGCGTCACTTTGATCGTCTGAGGATTCGTGGCATTCAAGAAAAACATCGAGGCTGCCGTGCCGAGATTGAAGCGCTTATTGCTCATGCGCCGCAATAGATCCCGCATGCCCATGGAGACCTCGCCGAAGTCGATTCCCACCGGGCAGGGCGTTACGCACTTGTGGCAGACCGTGCAGTGGTCCGCGACGTCGGACAATTCATCCCAGTGCTGGATCGAGACCCCGCGGCGGGTCTGCTCCTCATACAGGAAGGCCTCGATCAAGAGCGAGGTCGCAAGAATCTTATCGCGCGGCGAATACAGCAGATTCGCGCGCGGCACGTGCGTGGCGCAAACCGGCTTACATTTGCCGCAGCGCAGGCAGTCCTTGATGGCATCGGAGATGCTGCTGATGTCGGATTGCTGCATGATCAAGGATTCGTGTCCAAGTAAGCCGAAGCTCGGCGTATAAGCCCGGCGCAAATCGCCCTGCGGCATCAATTTGTGCTTGTTGAAGTGACCCTCTGGATCGATTCGTAGCTTGTAGCTGCGGAACGGAGCCAGTTCAGCTTCGGTGAGGTATTCAAGCTTGGTGATGCCGATGCCGTGTTCTCCGGAAATCACGCCGTTGAGCCCGCGCGCGATGCGCATGATTTTGGCCACGGCGCGATTCGCCGTGTGCAGCATGGCGTAGTTGTCCGAATTGACCGGAATGTTGGTGTGCACGTTGCCATCGCCCGCGTGCATGTGCAGCGCGACGAACACGCGGCCTTGCAGAATGCGTTTGTGAATGGCATCGCACTCGGTGAGCACAGGCGCGAATGCGCTACCGCCGAAGATCAGCGACAGGGCGCTTCGTACCTCGGTTTTCCAACTGACCCGAACGCTGCGATCCTGCAGCCGGTCAAAGACTCTGCCGGACTCTCCCTCGGCGGCGTCCATGTTGCCCAGCAGGTACTGCCAGCGCACCCGCACACGCGCCAATAAATCCAGCGCCTCGGCGCGGCGGGTCGATTCCGTATCGGCGGCGTCGTTCGCCGCGCCGCTCCGGCTTAAGCCTGCGGAAAGATAATTCTCGAGGGCGCCCAGGAGATCCAGCTTGTTGCGAATCGACAGCTCGATATTGATGCGCTCGATGGCGTCCGTGTACTCGCCCAAGAGCTGCAGTGGAATGACCACGTCCTCATTGATCTTGAAGGCGTTCGTATGTTTCGCGATGGCCGCGGTTTTGGCGCGGTCCAGCCAGAACTTGCGCCGCGCCTCCGGACTCACCGCGATGAATCCCTCGCCGGAGCGGGCATTGGCCAGACGCACCACATGGGAGGTGGCTGCCGCCACTGCGTCCGCGTCCTCGCCGACGATATCGCCCAACAGCACCATTTTTGGCAATGCGCCGCGCTTTGACTTAGTGCTGTAGCCGACCGCGCGCAAATAACGCTCGTCTAAATGCTCGAGGCCGGCAAGCAGCGTTCCGGTGAGCTTTGCGCTCGTTTCGAGGTAGCTGCCAATCTCCAGGATGCTCGGGATCGCCTCGCGCGCCTGGCCAAAAAATTCCAGGCACACCGTGCGCGTATATTTTGGCATCCGATGCAAAATCCAGCGCGCAGCGGTGATCAATCCGTCGCAGCCTTCCTTCTGCACACCCGGCAGGCCGCCGAGGAATTTGTCGGTCACGTCTTTGCCGAGTCCAATCTTGCGAAACTTTGCACCGTCGATGTCGAGCCGCTCGCTGCGCAGTATCTGCGCCTCATCTGCCGGCTTGGCGCCATCCTTCCAGACCAACTCAAAGCTCGCGAGCGCTGCGTCGTGAATCTTGCCCAAATTATGATTGAGGCGGGTGATTTCGAGCCAGTTGCCCTGCGCATCGACCATGCGCCACCACGCCAGGTTGTCAACGGCCGTTCCCCACAACACGGCCTTTTTGCCGCCTGCGTTCATCGCGATGTTGCCGCCGACGCAGGATGCATCCGCCGATGTCGGGTCAACCGCGAACACGAGGCCGGCGCGCTCCGCCGCCTCGCTCACGCGTTTGGTGACGACGCCCGCTGCGGAAAAAATACTGGCGGTGGCCGCGGTATTTCCCGGCAGCGCAAATGTCTCCACTGACCCTAAGGTCTCGAGCTTCTCTGTGTTGATAACCGCGGACCAGGGCGTCAAGGGCACGACCCCACCGGTGTAACCAGTACCCCCGCCGCGCGGAATGATGGTAAGCCCCAATTCAATGCAATCTCGCACCAGCGCGGGAATCTCCGTTTCGCTGTCCGGCATCAGCACCAAGAACGGCAACTCCACGCGCCAGTCGGTCGCGTCCGTGACATGCGACACCCGCGAGAATGCGTCGAAGCGGACATTGTCGGCGCGCGTGTGCTTGGCCAATAACCGCTGCGCTCGTTTGCGCTTGGCCGCGAAGTCGGCGAACTGCCGCTCGAATCGCTGCACCGCCTGTGCCGCGGCGCGCAGCAATTCTGTGACCTTGGCGTCGCGCGCCGCATCGGCGCCATCGCGCCTCTTTTCCACTTCGCCCAGACGGTGATGCATCGCCGCGATGAGTTGGCCGCGGCGCTTGGGATTGTCGAGCAAATCGTCCTGAAGGTAGGGGTTCCGTTCCACCACCCACATGTCGCCCAAAACCTCGTAGAGCATGCGTGCCGATCGGCCGGTGCGCCGCTCGCTGCGCAGGCTGTCCAGTACGTCCCAGGCCGCCTCACCCAGCAGACGGATCACGATCTCGCGGTCCGCCAGCGACGTGTAGTTGTACGGAATTTCGCGCAAACGCGATTCCGGCTCTTTTTCCGAAAAGGTTGGCGCGACGTCGGGCAGTTCGGCGACGGCGTTCATATTCGCCCGAGTTTACGCATTTTTCCGCTGCAGATGTGCATTAGGGCACGCTGTCGCCGTCTCAAGTCGTTGTTTCGGCTGCCGTTACTTTGAGTGTGCAGCAACTGGCAACAAAATCGCACCGAGAACTCGAAGACCTAGAGACCGTACGCGGCCTGGTCGAGCAGCACATTGCGCGCAATAAATTCGTGATTCCGACCCTGCCTACCGTCGCGGTCAAAGTTGTGCGCAGCGGCACCAAAAATTCAGGTGACGCGCATCTCCTCGCGGACATCATCCACACCGATCCCAGCCTGGCCAGGTACGTATTGAGCATCGCTTCCTCGGCCGCCAAACGGCCGTCCATGCCGATCACATCGCTGCAGCATGCGATTGCGTGGCTGGGGCTCGATGATGTAGCCAACATTGCGTTTACCCTGGCCTTGCAGGGAAAAATGCTGCACGTCGAGGGTCAACATCGCAAGGCGCGCCGGCTGTGGCGCCATTCGTTGGCCAGCGCGTTGTGGGCGCGCCAGCTGAGTTCAACGCTGGGCCGGGAAACCGGCCTCTGTTATCTGTGTGGATTGTTGCACAACATCGGCAGGGCTGTGGTCTTGGGTGCGATCCATGAGGTTGCCGAGTGCGCCGGTCAGCGCCTCGCGGGCAACGAATATGATTGCCTGATCGACATTTTCCAACGCGACGTCTGCACGCGAGTCATTTCCGCTTGGGGCCTGCCCCCGCCCGTACCCGCTGTCATCGCTCGTTGGGACAGCTACGCTTCGGCCGGCGCAGTCAGCTGGGAGTGCAACGTGGTCAATGTCGCACACAAGCTGGCGGATTTCACGCTGCACGAGCCCTGCATGCTGACGCGCGAATTGCTCATGCTGGATACGGCATATCTCGATCTCGGCGTTGCCGCGCAAGACGCCGACCGGCTGTTCGACTCGACCGCGCAAATCAACGCGGAACTGGATCGCTATCTTTCGCCGTAAGCCGTAAGCCGTAAGCCGTAAGCCGTAAGCCGTAAGCCGTAAGCGGTAACGCTCGTCGTACCGTTTCCTAAAGCGGATGGATCGACTATCTTGTCGCTCATGAAAAATACCACTTTGGTGAACCATCCGCCGGCCGTCGCCGTTCCGGAAGACAATCGGCCGCTGGTGGCGCCCATTTATCAGTCGGTGAAATTTTCCTTCGATGATGCGAATGAAACGCTTCGCTATCAACGCGGCGAACGCGAAGGTTTTTTCTATTCACGCAACTCGAATCCGACGCTGATGCAGCTGCAACGCCTGCTGAGCGAGCTGCAGGGCAGGGACGATTGTCTGCTGACCGGCTCGGGCGTGGCGACGATCACCGCCAGCCTCCTGGCTCTATGCAAGGCAAGCGACCATGTATTGTTGTTCGTCGAATCCTACGGGCCGACGCGCTACATTGTGCAGCACTTGCTCGCCAAGTTCGCGGTGACTCACACGATGCTGTCCATCGAGGATTTGGCGGGCATCGAGCTGCTGCTCAAGGAGAAGCCCACTCGATTGGTGATCTTCGAGAGTCCGACGAATCCCGTCACCAAAATTGCAGACATTGAACACCTCACCCGGCATGCCAGAGCCGCCGGCGCCTTGACCGTGCTCGACAACACCTTCGCGGGTTTCCACAACCACGGCGCTTACGACATCGATATCTACCTGCACAGCTTGACCAAGTATGCCTCGGGCCACGGCGACGTGATGGGCGGTGCGATCATCGCGCGCCACGAACTCATCGCTGCCATGCGCAGGGACATCGGGCCGATGGGTGCGGCGCTCGATCCGCATGCCGCCTTCTTGATCCAGCGCGGCATGCGCACCTATTTCCTGCGCTACGAGCGTCAATGCGCCAGTGCAATTCTGCTCGCCGAGTATCTGAAGCAGCACCCGCGTGTGAAGCGAGTGCACTACCCGGGTCTCAAGGGCCACCCGCAGCACGAGTTGGCGCGAAAACAAATGAAGGATTTCGGCACCATCGTGAGCATTGACCTGGACGGCGGCTTTGTGGAAGGCGCGCGCTTTGCCGAATCCTTGGAATTGTTTTCCATCGCGGCGAGCGTCGGATCCACCGAATCACTGGTCATGCCGCCGCAGCTCTTGCACAGCGGCGAGTACACCTCTTCGCAGCGAGCCAGCTCATTGGTGGGGAAGGGGACCGTGCGCCTGTCGATCGGCCTCGAGGATGAGGAGGATTTGAAGGCCGACCTGGCCCAGGCCTTGGATCGGGCATTTACTTAACATATTGATTTGACATATGTTGTTAACATAATCCCGATCTAACTCAAGCATCGCCCGCGAATGCCGATCTATGGAGGTCGACAAGAACGTCGTGACAGGTGCCAAGAAGTGAGTCTTCAATCCCCGGTTGTCGTTAGCGCGCTGCACTCGCAAGCGGCGCATGCTTATTTGACTGAATCGCTCGCCAGTCCGCAGAACATCGCCCCCATGCCCCGCGTTTGCGCGCAGCTCGCGGAGCTGACGGCACAGCAGGCGACCGACGCGGCGCAGCTTGCGCGGCTGATTCAGTCGGATCCTGCACTGGCCGGCGAAATCATGCGAGTCGCGAATTCCCCGGTGCTGCGGCCGCGCGCGCCGATCGTCTCGCTGCAGCAAGCCGTGTCATGGCTTGGGGTCGCCGAAGTGCGCAACATCGCGATGGCAGTGATGCTGCGCGGTGAAATATTCACGGCTCCCGGCCATGAACCGGAGTCTGAGGAACTATGGCGCGAGGCGTGGCTCGCGGGACTCTGGGCAAAGGAAATCGCGCGTGAGCGGCGCAAGCACGTGGAAAGCGCGTTTCTCGCCGCGCTCATGCATCGCACCGGCGCCGCCCTGGCATTGAAGATTCTTTCCGGCTTCGAGAGCCAGCAGCGCACGGTTATGGACGCCAAGACCTTCGCCGATCTGGTCGTTGAATTCGAGCCGCGCTTCGGCCGGCTGCTCATGAGCAGCTGGCGATTGCCGGACGATGTACAGGACGCCGCGAGCGATTGGCGCGACTACGGAAAATCCAGTCACACCGATCTGGCCGGAACCGTGCACGCGGCGCATCTGCTTGCCACTCACACCATGTATCCGCAGCTTCTGGATGAAGAGTTGGTGCTCGAGAGCCCGGTGTTCGAGCAGCTGGGCGTCTTTCCCGACGATCGGCGTTCGATGCTGGCGAAGCGAGAGCAAGTGCGTAGTTTGGCGGGAATATAGATGCAAATTGCGGATTTCGACCTCATCTGTCTAGGGTCGGGCCCCGCCGGACAGAAGGCCGCGATCCAAGCGGCCAAAGCGGGTTTTCGCGCCTGCGTCATTGAGCGTGAGCCGCAGGTGGGCGGTTACTGTCTGCTCTCCGGCACGATCCCGAGCAAGGCGCTGCGCGAACAGGCGTTGCGATATCGGCGCATGCAAGGCAGCGCAACGTCATTGGCGGTCGAGTTGCGCGGCGATGCGCCGTTGTCGGCTCTGTTGCACGGCGTCGACGCGGTGATCAGCGCGCAGGACAAATATCTCCTGGCGCAGCTGCAGCGCAACGGCGTCGAATTGATCCGCGGCAAGGGCACCTTCTTGGACGCGCATCGCATCGAGGTCCAGCATCTGGACGGCTCGCGCCGCGTTCTTCAGTCGCCGCGCGTCGTGCTGGCCACCGGCTCGAGGCCGCGCCACGTGGCGGCCATCGAAGTGGATCACGAGCATATTGTCGACAGCGACTCCATTTTGAGCCTGCCGTACATTCCTCGCTCCATGCTGGTACTGGGTAGCGGCGTGATCGCTTGCGAATACGCCTCCATCTTCGCTGCGCTAGGTTGCACGGTCACCATGTTGGATAAGGCGCCCGAGCCCCTGGGGTTTCTCGACCCTGCGCTGCGCAGCGGATTTCTCACGGCGTTTCGCGCGATGGGCGGCGAGTACTGTGGAGGCTCCGAAGTCAGCGGTGCACGCTTCGACGGGTTCTCGCAGGTCGAAGTACAGTTGCGCGGCGGCGCGACCCTGACATCGGACATCGTGTTCGCGGCGTTCGGCCGCGTTGCCAATCTCGAAGGCATCGGTCTTGACCGTCTTGGCGTGGGAGTAAGTTCTCGCGGGACAGTGCAGGTGAACGAGCGCTTTGAGACCAATATTCCCGGGATTTTCGCCGCCGGCGATGCCATCGGGCCGCCGGCGCTCGCGTGCGCCGCGGCCGATCAAGGTCGGCGGGCCGCGCTGGTTGCACTCGGCCTGCCGCCGCCCGCGCTGACGAGTTTGGTGCCGACCGGCGTATACACCATTCCTGAGATTGCCTGTGTCGGCCTGTCGCAGACTGAGGCGACCGCCAAGAAAATCGATCTCATCGTCGGCCGCGCCGATTTCAGCGAGGTCGCTCGCGCGCACATCGCGGGCGAGCCCTCGGGGTTTTTGACGCTGCTATGCGAGCGCGGCAGCGGAAAGGTTCTGGGCGTTCAAGTGCTGGGCGAGGGCGCGACGGAACTCGTGCATTTAGGACAAGCGGCCATCGCCACAGGCGCGACAGCCGATTTTTTCATCGAGCAGATATTTAATTTCCCAACCATGACCGAAGCCTACCGGATTGCGGCTTTCGACATTTTGAAGCAGCGCTCTCAGGTTCAATCGGCGCCGAGACTCGTCGCGGGCGCCGTGCGTTGAACCTGCGGCGGCGCGTCGATCCCGCGGCCGTTGCATCCCGCTACAGATTTCGAATCAAAATATCGCCGAATTCGCTGCACTTGACTTCGGTTGCTCCCGGCATCAGCCGCGCGAAATCATAAGTCACGGTCTTTTGCGCGATGGATTTATCCATGGCATTGATGATCGCGTCCGCGGCCTCGAGCCAGCCCATGTACCTGAACATCATCTCGCCGGACAAAATGACGGATCCGGGATTGACCTTGTCAAGATCCGCGTACTTCGGCGCCGTACCGTGCGTGGCTTCAAATACGGCGTGCCCGGTCATGTAGTTGATGTTGCCGCCCGGCGCAATGCCGATGCCGCCGACCTGCGCGGCGAGAGCATCGGACAGATAGTCGCCGTTCAAGTTCATGGTGGCGACGACATCGAACTCGTCCGGACGGGTGAGCACCTGCTGCAAGGTAATGTCGGCGATTGCGTCCTTGATGATGACCTTGCCGGCTTTTTTGGCCGCATCCATCTGCGCATTCGCTTCCTTCTCGTCGTTGGCCGCCTTGATGCGCTCCCATTGCTCCCAGGTAAATACCTGGTTCGGAAATTCTCTTTCGGCCAGTTGGTAGGACCAACCGCGAAACGCACCTTCGGTGAATTTCATGATGTTGCCCTTGTGCACGATCGTCACGCTCTTGCGTTTGTTGTCGATCGCGTACTTCACCGCCGCGCGGAACAGCCGCTCGGTGCCTTCCTTGGAGGCGGGTTTCAAACCGATACCCGAGGTGTCCGGAAAACGGATTTTGGCGTATTGCTTCGGAAAATTTTGCTTGAACAGGTCGAGAAATTTCTTGCATTCCGCGGATCCTTGCTCGAACTCGATACCCGCGTAGATGTCCTCGGTGTTTTCGCGGAAGATGACCATGTCGACTTTTTCGGGCGTCTTCACCGGAGAGGGCACACCCTTGAACCAACGCACCGGCCGCAGGCACACGTAAAGATCCAGCAGCTGTCGCAACGCCACGTTCAACGAACGAATCCCGCCGCCGACCGGCGTGGTGAGTGGTCCCTTGATCGAGATCAAGTAGTCGCGGCAGGCGGTGACGGTTTCGTCCGGCAGCCAGGTGTTGTATGCCTTGTTGGCTTTTTCGCCGGCGAACACCTCCATCCAATGAATTTTGCGCTTGTCGCCGTAGGCTTTTTTCACCGCAGCATCGAACACGCGCACGCTCGCGCGCCAGATGTCGCGGCCGGTTCCATCGCCCTCGATGTACGGAATAATGGGTTGGTCGGGCACGTGCAATGTGCCGCTCGAGATGCTGATTTTCTCGCCCCCGGCGGGGATTTTGAGGGTGACCGGCTTGGCGTCTGACATTCCTTGGGCTCCTGTAAATGCAATCGCAATGCTAGCATGCGCGACCGGAGACGAGCATTGCGCAACCTGAAATCAACACCTGCAAACGACGGCTTTCGAATGCCCGCGGAATTCGAGCGGCATTCGGGCTGCTGGATGCTGTGGCCCGAACGATCGGACAATTGGCGCCTCGGCGCCAAGCCGGCGCAGACCGTCTTCGCCGCGGTCGCCGCGGCCATCGCCGGCAGCGAGCCGGTGACGGTCGGCGTCTCAGCGGCGCAGTTTCAGAATGCGCGCGCGCGCCTGCCGCGCAACGTGCGCGTCGTCGAGATCTCCAGCAACGATGCGTGGATGCGCGACTGCGGCCCAACCTTCGTCATCGATGAAAAGGGACGGCGCCGAGGCATCGATTGGACATTCAATGCCTGGGGCGGTCTGCAAGGAGGATTGTATTTTCCCTGGGACCGGGATGATCAAGTTGCGCAGAAAGTATTGGAACTGGAAGGCGCCGATCGCTACCGCACTCCGTTGGTGATGGAGGGCGGCGCAATTCATGTGGACGGACAAGGCACGTGCTTGACCACGGAGGAATGCCTGCTCAATCCGAATCGCAATCCGCATTTGACGCGCGGCGATATAGAAGAGCATCTGCGCCGATATTTGTCCGTGAGCAAGGTGATATGGCTGGACAAAGGCGTCTATCTTGACGAGACCGGCGGCCACATCGATGAACTCGCCTGCTTTACGAGTCCAGGAAATGTGGCGCTCACCTGGACGGACGACCGCTCAGATCCGCAGTTCGAAATTTCCCAGGATGCCTATCATCGCCTGCGACAAGCTACGGACGCTCGCGGCCGCCGCTTGGAGATTCATAAAATTCATCAGCCTGGGCCCCTGTTCATGACGGCCGAGGAGGCCGCAGGCATCGATTCTCACGCCGGCAGCCATCCACGCCGAGCCGGCGACCGGCTGGCCGCCTCCTATGTCAACTTCTATGTCGCGAACAAGCGCGTGGTCATGCCGCTGTACGAAAAGCGCCGCGATGCGGCAGCAATCCGCACGCTCAAGCGGTTGTTTCCGTCCCGTGCCGTGGTCGGTGTTCCGACCCGCGAAGTCCTGTTGGGAGGGGGCAATATTCACTGCATTACCCAGCAAGTACCTCGACCGAAGGGCGGCAAGGGGCCTGTCTGAGCGGCAAAATGGAACTTTGCTGCGCGTAAGGTCTCGAAAGTCTTTATTCTACGCAGCCTTAACCTTAAGCCCCTCCTCAATATTGGAATCTCTCGTGCATTCATTGTTCAAGAATAAGGCTACCAATCGGCTGGTCGCGCTGCTCGGCGCGTGCGCATTCGGGTTGGCAGCAGCAGGCTGCCACAATAACAACCAGGACAGCGGCTTCGGCGTTGCGTGGACAACCTTGAGCACAACCGACGACGCGGCTCAGTTCTCGAGTTATATCGTCACAGTCGACTCGGTTGTTCTCGTAGGCAAAACTGTCGGCGAGGTCTCTGGAATCGCGGTCCCGGAGACGATCGATTTCACCAAGCTGACGAATCTGTCCGAATTGTGGGCGACCGCCAGTGTTCCCACCGACACCTATACGCAGGCGATCATCGTATTGGATTACACCAGTGCGCAAATCTCGGTCATGGTCAATGGTGTGCCAACCGTCGCAACCATCGTGGACCCCTCAGGTGCGCCGCTGACCGCGGTGACGCTCACCGTCAATCTCGATCCCAATAACCTGTTGACTCTCCAGCCCACGTTCGCGACCAGCAACGCCCTGCGGCTCGCCTTTAACTTCGACTTGTCGGCGTCGAACAGCATCAACCTTGCTACGACTCCGCCCACGGTGACGGCCAAACCGTACTTTTCGGTCTCGACGACCGAGCCTGACAGCAAGCTGATTCGCGTGCGCGGTGCGTTGATCAACTCGAGCGTGACCACCGGCACCTACACGGTGGTAGTGCGGCCGTTCTTCGATGAAGTGAACAGTTTGGGAATCGACACAATCTTCAATGACGCGAATACGGTCTATACCTTTGGCGGCAATACCTATGTAGGCCCATCCGGTCTCACGCCGTTGTCGCAAACTTCAGCCGGATCAACCGTAGTGGCGGCGTTCACGACATTCGAACCGACGACCACGCCCGCGCCGGGCATAAATGCCGGCATCTTTCACTCCAAATACGTCGTCGCCGGCGGCACGCTCGAAGATTTTTTCACCTATGGCGTGGAAGGCGATGTGACCGCGCGTAACGGCAATACGGTCACCCTGCACGGCGCGACCTTGTTCGCGAATGCGGCGCAGTTGGTGCAGTTCGAGACTCTGGACTCAACCGTGCTGTTGGGACCAGCCACGCAGGTGACCGCCGACGGCGTTTCCACCTTGGGACCTTTGAACTTCAACTCGATTGCTGTCGGGCAGCACATCACCGCACGCGGCCTGTTCTCACAAGCGGCGAACGGAGCCATCACCCTGGATTCAACCGGAGCATCGGCAACCGACACCGGTTCGGTGCGGCTCATGTCGACGGAACTGTTCGGTTCCGAGCTTTCATCGTCGGCCGGCAGCTTAGGTTTGAATCTGCAGTTCATCAATAATTGGCCTGTCAGCGTTTACAATTTTGCCGGCAATGGTGCCACCGCGCCGACGCCGGGAAATTTTCTCGTCAATACGGGCTCGCTGCCCTTGCCGACATTTGCAGCCGGCGACCCGGTGTGGGTCGATGGTTACGTCAGTCCCTTCGGATCGGCGCCGCCGGATTTCCTGGCACAGTCCGTGAGCGCCGAAGCGACTGTCCCCGCCACGCTGGTGGTCAATTGGACCGGCACGGGAACGACGGCGCCCTTCGCCACGTTGTCGGCCACGGGGTTGTCGATTGACCTGGCCAACGCCGCTTTCGGCTCGGGCCAGTTGCGGGTCGGAGCGGAGACCGTCGACATCACGACCTTGAGCGCCAGCCCGAACATCGTTCCGGACGTCGCAGCGAACGATCCGACGTCGGGTCTGCCGCTGTACTCGCCGGTGTTTTCGGTGGGGCCGGGCGCCATCACGGAGAGCGTTGTCAACCCGATTCAATCATTTAATGGTTTCGGCGCTTTTGTAACCCAGCTCAACACGACATTCGCGGCAACTCCGGCGACCAGATTCGTGGCCAGGGGCCTCTACAACCGCGCCGCCAATACCTTTACCGCTTCCAGTATCGACGTGGTCCTCTAAACTAGCTCCCCATCATGGGGAAACTCGCCATACGTCTTGCATTGGCTTGTGCGCTGGCGACGAATTGTCCTTGGGTTTACGCGGCCGCTCCGGCTGCCGCCACTGCCGCGCCGCCGGAGGCTGCGCTGGTGCGGCCTCGCATCTGCCTGGTGTTGTCCGGCGGCGGTGCGCGGGGTATGGCGCACATCGGCGTCCTCAGGGTTCTTGAAGAATTAAAGATACCCATCGACTGCATTGCCGGTACCAGCATGGGTGCCGTGGTGGGCGGTTTGTACGCCAGTGGTATGACCGCGGCACAGATTGACACGACCATGCGCTCAGTTGATTGGCAGGAGGCGTTCCGCGATGCGCCGCCGCGCCGCGACCTGGCATTTAGGCGCAAGCAGGATGACCAAAACTTTCTGGTGCGTCTGCCCCTTGGATTGAAGCACGGAAAAATTCTGCTGCCGAAGGGGTTCATTCAAGGGCAGAAATTGCAGGAGACGCTGCGCCAGCTCACCCTGCCGTTCAGCAACAGCACCGACTTCGACTTGCTGCCGACGCCATTTCGCGCGGTGGCCACTGACTTGGTGACCGGTGGTGCCGTGCTGCTGGACAAGGGCGATCTGTCGATTGCCATGCGCGCAAGCATTTCCGCGCCCGGGTTGTTTGCACCGGTGGAGACCCAGGGCCTCTTGTTGGTCGACGGCGGACTGGCGGAAAATCTGCCTATCGATGTGGCGCGGCAAATGCACGCCGACATTTTGATCGTCTCCGACGTAAGTTACCCCTTGCAGTCGCGCGCCGCACTCGACTCGGCCCTGTCGATTTCCAATCAGATGCTGGCGATTCTGGTGCGCAAGGATACGGATCGCCAGCGCGCCACCTTAAGCGCCTCGGATGTTTTGATCGAGCCCATCTTGGGATCGACGAGTTCCACCGACTTCACCGCGGCGGTTTCGACCATCGGCGCCGGTGAAAACGCCGCGCGCAACATGCTCAGCAGGCTCGAGGCGCTGCGTGTGGGCGATACGGCGTACAACGACTACCTGGTGCGCCGCGCCGCGCGCGAACCCGGTCTGCCGGCCATCAAGTTCGTGCGTGTCGATGAACAATCCAAGCGCTATGAAAAGACCATCATGGCGGAGATGCAACCGCTCGTGGGCAAGCCCTTGAATGTCGATGCAGTCGGCGAACGAGTCACGGAGTTGTATGGCCTCGGCAATTTCGAGACGCTGGATTACGCGCTGGTGGATCAGGGTCAAGGGGCCGACCAGGAGTCCGGAATCGAAATACGGGCGCGGCGCAAGTCCTGGGGTCCTAACTACGTACGCTTCGGATTGGATTTGGAGGACAATTTTCAGGGCAACAGCCGCTACAACGCGGCGGCGCGATTCATTTTGACCGAACTCGACAAACTGGGCGGCGAGCTGGTGACGGATGTTCAGATCGGCAGCGATCCGAAAGTGGCAAGCGAGTTCTATCAGCCTTTGAATGCCACGCGCACGTGGTTCATCGCGCCGAGCCTGCGCATCGAAGCGCGCGATCTGCAGCTCTACGCCAATGACACGGAAGTGGCCGACTATCGCGACCGCGAGGCGGAAGCGGCCTTCGACGTCGGCCGTACCCTCGGCAACTGGGGCGAGATCCGTGTGGGCTATCACCGGACCAACGGCGCGGCGACGGTGCGCTTGGGAGACCCCACGCTGGTGGAGTCGCAATACAACAACGGCGAGCTCTTCGTGAAGTTCAGCTACGATCGGCTCGACAACCTGCATTTTCCGCGCGAGGGAAGCCAATTCTCGCTGCAGTGGGACGCCAATCGCACCGACTTGGGCGGCGATACGGCCTTCGACAAGGTGAAGGCGGATTGGCTCATGGCCCGTTCGCTCGGCCGCAATACACTGTTGCTCTGGGCTTCGGCAGGCAGCGTCGTGGGCGGTACCATCAAGGCGACCGCGGTGCCTGATTTGTTTTCGTTGGGCGGATTTTTTAATTTGTCGGGACTTGCGCCCAGTTCCCTGTACGGTCCTGACTATGCGATTGCCCGCGCCATTTATTTTCGCAAGATTGGCCGCGGCGGCGAGGGATTTTTTGAATTTCCCGCCTATATCGGCATGTCGCTGGAAATGGGCAACACCTGGCAGACGCGCGGCGATATGAGTTTCGGTTCGACGCGCAAGGACGCGTCCTTGTTTCTCGCGTTCGACACGTTTTTGGGTCCCGTGTACCTGGGCTCCGGCTACGACACGGCCGGACACAGCGCCTACTACCTGTTCTTGGGAAGAACTTTCTAGGCGCTGGCGCAGCTAGAAGCTGCGGCTCTCGCCGAGATTCTCCACCTTTTCAAAAACCAGGGCCGGTTGATCGCCGATGCGTGAATATTCGTGCTTGCGCGACATGTCCTCGAGCGTCCGATCGCGCTCGGCGGCGGTGAAGAACCAATGCGTTTTCTGCCATTCTGCGCCGACCAGCTTGGCGAATGGATCGCCGGGGCGCAGCCGCACGCGAATGCCGTATGGCTGCGGCAGTACCGGAATGGTGCGAGTCATATTTTGCTGGTTGGCGATTCCCATGCGCCGAAGATAGCGGAATCGTCCATCCGGTGCCAGCCATTGCGTCGCGGTTCAGCATGCTAAACTCCGCCGCGTTCAATGAGGTAACTGATGGCATCGTCTTATACAGCCTCCGACATCGAGGTATTGAGCGGTCTGGATCCCGTGCGGCGGCGGCCGGGCATGTACACCGACACCACCCGGCCCAATCATCTGGCGCACGAGGTGATCGACAACAGCGTCGATGAGGCGATCGGCGGGTACTGCAAAAAAATCGATGTCACCGTGTTCAAGGACGGCTCCTTGGAAGTTGCCGACGATGGGCGCGGCATGCCGATCGAAATCCATCCCAAGGAGAAAGTGAACACAGTCGAGTTGATCTTGACGCGGTTACACGCCGGCGGAAAATTCAACGATCAGGCTTATCAGCATTCCGGCGGATTGCACGGCGTCGGCGTATCGGTTGTCAACGCCTTGTCGAAACACTTGGAGTGTTGGGTACGGCGCGGGGGCAAGGAATACAACATCAGCTTTGCCAACGGCAAGCCCACCTCCAAACTGGAAGTGGTGGGCGATGTGCCCAAATCCAGGACCGGCACAACCATTCGCTTTTGGCCCGATCCTAAATATTTCGACACCGACAAATTCGCCGTTCCGAAACTCAAGCAGGTGCTCCGCGCCAAGGCGGTACTGTGTCCGAACCTGCGCGTCACCCTGAATAACGAGATCACCGGCGAGAAAGACGAGTGGCTCTATACCGGCGGCCTGCATCAATACCTCGCCGAGGAATTGGGCAAGGGTGAATGGCTGCCGGCAGAAACTTTTTATGGCAAGCGCGATATCGATGGCGGTTCCCTCGACTGGGCTTTCGCCTGGGTGTTGGAGTCCGAACACGCCATTGCGGAAAGCTACGTGAATTTGATTCCCACGGTCGAAGGCGGCACGCATGTCAACGGCCTGCGCACCGGCGCGGCCGACGCCGTGCGGGAGTTCTGTGAATTTCGCAATCTGGTGCCGCGCGGACTGAAACTCACGCCTGAGGATGTCTGGGACGGCGTGAGTTTCGTGCTCTCCATGAAGATGCGCGAGCCGCAGTTCGCGGGCCAAACCAAGGAAAAACTCTCCTCGCGCGAGTCCGCCGGCATCGTGCAAGGGGTGATCAAGGATGCTTTCGCACTGTGGCTGAACCAACATTCCGATCAGGGCGAGAAAATCGCGATGCTGGCGATTGCCAATGCCCAGCAACGCTTCAAGGACAGTCAGAAGGTCGCGCGCAAGCGCGTCGTCGCGGGCCCCGCACTGCCCGGCAAGCTTGCCGATTGCGTCAGCCAAGACCCGGCCCGCGGCGAGTTGTTCCTGGTCGAGGGCGATTCGGCCGGCGGGTCGGCCAAGCAGGCGCGTGATCGGGTGACGCAGGCCATCATGCCGCTGCGCGGCAAGATCTTGAACACTTGGGAAGCCGACATCGGCGAAGTGCTGCAGTCTCAAGAGGTGCACAACATCAGCGTCGCGATCGGAGTGGACCCCGCCGCGAGCGATCTGTCGGGTCTGCGCTATCACAAGATCTGTATCCTCGCGGACGCCGACAGCGACGGTCAGCACATCGCCACCTTGCTGTGCGCGCTATTTCTGCGGCACTACCGGCCGCTGGTGGTCGCCGGCCACATCTACGTCTGCATGCCGCCGCTGTTTCGCATCGATGCCGGCAAGGAAGTGATTTACGCGCTCGACGAAGCGGAGCGCGAAAAGGCGTTGAAGCGCATTGCTTCGGAGAGTCCGCGCACCAAGCCTGTGGTGACGCGCTTCAAGGGCTTGGGTGAAATGAGCCCGTTGCAATTGCGCGAGACCACCATGGCGCCGCAAACACGCCGCCTGGTGCAAATGACCATCGATGCAAAAGACAGTCCGGATCAGATGATGGACATGCTCCTCGCCAAGAAGCGGGCTGGCGATCGGCGCGAATGGCTCGAGAGCAAGGGCAACCTCGCGCAGGTTTAGCGCGCACACGGCCATGAAAGATCAAGAGCTGAATTTCGACGGCGTCGAGAAGGAACCGCTAAAGAGCTTCGCAGAGCGCGCCTACCTCGATTATTCGATGTACGTTATCCTGGATCGCGCGCTGCCGCACCTGGGCGATGGTTTGAAGCCGGTGCAGCGGCGGATCGTCTACGCGATGAGCGAGTTGGGGCTCGCGGCGGGCGCCAAGCACAAGAAATCCGCGCGCACCGTCGGCGACGTGATCGGTAAGTTCCATCCGCACGGCGACTCCGCCTGCTACGAAGCCATGGTGCACATGGCGCAGGATTTCGCCTATCGGTATCCCATTGTCGACGGACAGGGCAACTGGGGTTCGACCGACGACCCGAAATCCTTCGCCGCGATGCGATACACCGAATCGCGGCTCACCCGCTATGCCGACCTGCTGCTGCAGGAACTCGGCGCGGATACGGTGGACTGGGCGCCGAACTTCGACGGCTCTCTTGAAGAACCCACCATGTTGCCCGCACGGGTGCCGAATCTGCTGCTCAACGGCGGCTCAGGAATCGCGGTGGGCATGGCGACCGACATTCCACCGCATAACCTGCGCGAGGTGGTGAACGCCTGCGTGGCGCTCCTGGATGATCCGGAATTGAGCACGCGCAAGATCATGGCGCACATCAAGGGTCCGGATTTGCCGACCGGCGCCGAAATCGTCTCGCCGCGCGATGAACTGGTGCAGATGTACAACACCGGTTCCGGCAGCTTCAAGGCTCGCGCCACCTATGAGATCGAAGAGGGCGAGATCGTCATCGATGCGCTGCCTTTCCAGGTATCCGGCAGCAAGGTCCTCGAACAGATTGCCGCGCAGATGCAGCAAAAGAAGCTGCCCATGGTCGAGGATTTGCGCGACGAATCGGATCACGAGAACCCCACGCGCTTGGTGTTGGTGCCAAAATCCAACCGCGTCGATATCCCGGCGCTCATGGCGCATTTGTTCGCGACCACGGATCTTGAGCGCAATTACCGCGTGAACCTCAACGTCATAGCGCTCGACGGCCGTCCCCGCGTCATGGGCCTCAAAGAAATGCTGCTGGAGTGGCTGAGCTTTCGCAAATCGACGGTGACGCGCCGCCTGGATCATCGCTTGGCGAAGTTGAACGCGCGGCTGCACATTCTAGAAGGCATGTTGATTGCCTTTTTGAACCTCGATGAAGTCATCCGCATCGTGCGCACAGAGGAAGAGCCCAAGCCCAAGCTGATCAAGCGCTTCAAGCTCACAGATGAACAGGCGGAGTACATCCTCGACACCAAGCTGCGCCAGCTCGCACGCCTCGAGGAAATGAAAATCCGCGATGAGCAGAAGAAGCTTGCGGAAGAGCGCGACGAGATCGAAAAGATACTCAAGAGCAAGGCGCGGCTCACCAAGCTGGTGCGCGAGGAGTTGATCAGCGACGCGGAAGAGTTCGGCGATGAGCGGCGCACGCGTTTGGTGGAGCGCGAGGCGGCGCAGGCCATTTCCGAAACGGAATTATTGACCAGCGAGCCGACCACAGTGGTCCTGTCGCGCTTGGGCTGGGTGCGCGCGGCGAAGGGCCACGATATGGATCCGCGCGGCCTTAGCTACAAGAGCGGCGATGAATACCAGGCATCGGCGAAGGGCCGCAACCTACAACAGGCCGTGTTCATCGATTCCACCGGCCGCGCCTACAGCTTGGATGCCCATCAGCTGCCCGCCGCGCGCGGCTACGGTGAGCCGCTGTCCGGCACGGTGGATCCGCCCGACGGCGCCACCTTCGCGGCGGTCCTGATCGGCGAACCGGATGACCTGTGGCTTCTGGCGAGCGATGCGGGCTACGGATTCGCGGTGCGCTTGCGGGAAATCTTCGCGCGCAACAAGAAAGGGAAGTCGGTGCTCAAGGTGCCGGAAAATGCGTTGGTGCTGCCGGCACAACCCTTGGGAAACCGCGAGGCGCTGGCGATTTTCGTCAACAACGACGGCGAGGCGCTGGCGTTGCCGGTGAACCAAATCGAAGAGATGACGGCCGGCAAGGGACAGAATCTATTTGGCATTCCGGGCAAGAAATCCGCCGAGCGCGACGAATATCTCGTGGCCATGGCGGTGGTTGCGCCGGGCGAGGTCCTGACCATTTATAGCGGCAACAGCGCCCCAATGAAGCTCAAATTCGAGGAGCTCAGGCAGTTCCAGGACAAAAAAGGCCAGCGCCGGCAGCGCTTTTCGCGCGCCTACAAGCAGGTCGATCGGCTGGAAGTGGGCCAGGGAGGGTAGGAAGATTCTAGGCTCGAAGGCAACAGTGCCGAGGGCCTAGCGCTCGCCGGACATCGTGACATCCTCGGGCGCATTCACGAAGTAGCCTTGGATGAATTCGATTCCCAGCTGCCAGAGCACCGCCATGGTGTTGGCGTCTTCCACGCGTTCGGCCACCGTTTCGATGCCCTTGCGCTTCGCCGCCTCGACCAAACCTTTTACGCGCTGTTGTTGAATTTGGTTGGTTGACAGGCCTTGCATCAGGGAGCCGTCGACCTTGATGAAGTTCATCTCGACGTCGTTCAACAACTTGAGCGGATCGCGCCCCGTGCCGAAATGCTCGAGCGCGAAACGGAAGCCGAGCTTGCGCAAATTTTCCGCCAGCTCCTTCGTCTGCCGCACATACTGATTCGCGAGCTCCTCGGTAACCTGCATACACAGGCGCTTGGGCTCGATCTTCAGCGACTTCAGCTGCTGGTCCAGCCAGGCCAGCAGGCTCTTATCGAGTACCGTGTCCTTCGAGAGGCGCACGAAAATACAGGCGGCCTTGCGATTGGCGGCGAACGACATGGACGCGCCGACCACCCAGCGATCGATATTCTTCATCAGGTCATTGCGTTCAGCGGCCGCGATGAACTCCGCGGGCAGCACTTCGTTGCCCTGTTCGTCCAGCATGCGCACCAGCACGTCGAACATGCCCTTATCCTCGCCGAGGAGGCTCGCGATCGGCTGCTGCACCAGACGGAAGCGATTCTCCATCAAGGCGCTCTTGATGTGCTTCACCCAGATCTTGTCGTAGGCCTGCACGCGGGTATCCGTGTCAGCTTTGTCCACGACGTACATCTGATTGCCGCCGAGCTCCCGCCCGCGCCGCGTGGCGCTGACGGCATCGGTGATGGCGGCGGCGACGTCGGGATTTGTGGGCGGCAACAGGCCCAAGCCGACCGTGGCCGTGGCGGACAGCGTTTTGTCCTCGAGCACGAAGACATGATCGTGCACGCGCGTGACCACGTTCTCGGCCCAGGTTTCCACGTCCTTGGCTGTGCCGCGCTCGAGCATCACCAGGATGCCGTTGCCGCCGAATCGGCCGCACAGATCCGTGGCCGTGAGCTGCGAGCGCAGCAATTCGGCCAGCTGCGCCATGAAATCTTCGCTTGCGACCACGCCGATGGCATGTTGAATGTCGATGAATCGGTCGGGCTTCAAGTGGGCGATCTGGCGCACGCCGCCCTTCATGCTCTGCGCCGCGCGCTCCCGCATGGCGGCGATCACGTAGCGTTGCTGCAGAAACTGCGTGGTGGCGTCGTTCTTGACGGCATCCGCCAGCTGCACTTCCAGATCGCGATCCTTCTTATGCAGCGCCGCGATCGCGATGCGTACCGCGGGTTCGTTCTCGTAGTCGGCCCGCGTCAGGGTCAATTCGAGCGCGAGCGTCGAGCCGTCCGAGAGCAGCGCCTGCACTTTCAGTCCGTGGTCGCTCCACTTGCCTTGCAGGCAGGCGACCAGCGCTCCTTTGAGGGCGGGGTGTGTCTCTTGTTCGAACAAATCCATGAGCGGCGTGCCGTTCAGGGCGTCGTTTTCGGAGTAGCCGAACAGTTCGAGCCAAGCGCGGTTGGCGTCGACGATGATGCCTTCCTGCACATGCGTGATGGCATCGGCCGACCCTTCCAGAAATTTTTGGAGCTGCTCGCGATATTCGCGCGCGGATGACAGGGTGCTCGACAGCGCCCGCTCCAAGCGATGAGCGCGCAGCTCGCGCGAAGCGACCGCCTGCAGGCGGCTGCGATTGGCAAGCGTGACCACGTCCTGGCAACCCAGCCGCATGGCCTCGGCGATCGCCGCCTCATCGACCGTCTGGCGCACGATGAGCACCGGCATGCCGGGCGCGTTCTGCTGCTTCACCTTCATGATGGAAGCGAGATCCACGCTGAGCTCTTCGGTGAAGGCGATCAGCATTTCCGGGTTGAGCTGGGTCAAGGCGTCGCCCAGGTCGCTGGCATCGGACAGCCAGGTGCAGTGGACCGGATGCCCTGCCTTGCGCAGAGTGCTGTTGATCGCCTCGACGTGGTCCTGCGACCTCGCCATCACGATCATCGGAACTGCACCCTGTTCGTTCACCGGAAAATCCTCGCAAATTGGCCCAAAGTGTAACACCTTAGAAATCAACGATTCTGGGACCGGCGTCAAACCCCTTGATGAGTATTGGCGCCTGGCTGGCCACAATCCGTGAGTGCGGCTATGATACGCGCCCTCCAACTCGAGGCCTTCGATGGCTAACTACAGCACGAACGAATTCAAATCCGGTCTGAAAATTCTCATCGACGGCGACCCGTACGCCATTGTCGATAACGAAATGGTCAAGCCTGGCAAGGGGCAGGCGTTCAACCGGGTGCGAGTCCGCAACTTGAAGACCGGCCGCACGATCGAACGCACCTGGAAGTCCGGGGACACGGTGGAAGCGGCCGACGTGGTCGACACGGATATGCAGTATCTGTACAGCGACGGAGACTTCTTCCACTTCATGGTGCCTGAAACCTTTGAGCAGCTCACGGCCTCCAAGCAGGCGGTGGGTGAGGGCGCTCAATGGCTCAAAGACGGCACGATCTGCGTGGTCACTTTGTGGAACGGCGTGCCGCTCGTGGTCACGCCGCCGGCGCATATGGAACTCAAGGTCGTCGAGACTGACCCGGGCGTGCGCGGCGATACCGCGACCGGCGGTTCAAAGCCCGCGAAGCTGGAAACCGGCGCGATGGTGCGGGTGCCGTTGTTCATCAACGAAGGTGAAATCCTGCGCATCGATACTCGCACGGGCGAGTACTTGTCGAGGGGCAAGGGTTAAAATTTGAGCGTCAGGCGTTCTCGATGCTGAAGGCCATCGCATCGGCCAATTTGTCGGCCCCCAAAGCGATCGCGACCAACCGGTCGAATCCGAGCGCGACGCCTGCGCAGTCTGGCAAACCGCTCTTGAGCGCCGCCAGAAAGTTTTCATCCAGCGGCGGTTGAACCTGCGCGCGCGCTGCGCGCAGCACCAAATCCTTCATGAGCCGGGCACGCTGCTCCTCCGGCTGCGCGAGGTCGTGAAATCCGTTCGCGAGTTCCAACCCATCCAGATACAGCTCGAAGCGCGCGGCCACCTGCGGCAGGCCCGGTTTCAGGCGCGCGAGCGCCGCCTGGGTCGCCGGATAATCGCAGACGAAGCAGGGATTGCCGCGGCCGAGGTGAGGGCCCACGATGAGACCCATTAAAAGATCCAGTTTCGCATCGCGATCCAATTGGGCATCGCATTGAATTCCATGGCGTCGCGCCGCGTCCAGTAGTTCATCGTCAGTCGAGTTGAACGCATCGACACCCGCGTGACGCTGCAACGCCTCCGAATAGCTCAAGCGTTCGGCCGGGCCAAGCCTTCGCGCGGGCGCGAGTAGTGCACCGATCAGCGCTTCGACTTCGTTCATCAAGGCCGTATCGTCAAGCCCAACGCGATACCACTCGATCATGGTGAACTCTGGATTGTGCCAACGCCCGTGCTCAGCATCGCGAAACACCTTACAGATCTGGTAGATGTCGCCGCTGCCGGCGGCCAGCAAGCGCTTCATTGCGTATTCAGGCGACGGACAGAGGTAGCGGCGGCCGGCCAATCCGGCGATCTGGGTCGCCAGTGATTCGATTTGCGGATCGCTTACGGCGGCAACGCTCAAGATCGGGGTCTCCACCTCCAACACGCTGCGGTGTTCGAAAAACTCGCGCGCCGTCTTCAGCATCATTGCGCGCTGCCTCAAGGCGGCCGGCGTCGCGGCCGGGCGCCAACTCACTGAAGGTATCCCAGCGATTGGCCGAGTCTCACCGTCGCGCCCGCGCGCAACTCCGCGTGCCAGCGGGCGCGATCTTTTTGAAATAGCAAAATCACCGTCGAGCCCATGTTGAAGCGGCCCATTTCTTCGCCCTTGTCGAGCGAAACTGCCTGCGGCGGCAGTGTGGTCGCCACGCGCCGTGGCGCGGGCGTGATGTCTTCCGCCCACACCGTGGCGATGCTTCCCACATTCAGTGCACCGACCAGAATCAACGCGAATTCACCGAAAGCGGTGTCGAACCACGTCAGCACCCGTTCATTGCGTGCAAAAAGCCGCGGCACCAGAGATGCCGTGGCGGCATTGACGCTAAATAGTCGGCCCGGAACATAAACCGTCTCGCGCAGCCGCCCGGCCAGCGGCATGTGCACCCGGTGGTAGTTGAACGGCGCAAGATAGATGGTTGCAAAGGAGCCACCCTCAAAATCTTTTGCCCAGGCACACGATGCCAGCAACTCCTTCAGAGTGTAATTCCGGCCTTTGGCTTGCAGCAGAGTGTCGCCGTCGATTTTACCCGCCTCGCTGATCACGCCATCGACAGGACAGGCAATCTCGCGGGGCTCCTTTGCGAGGGAACGCGCGTCGGGTCTCAGCGCGCGGGTGAAAAACTCGTTGAAGCTGGCATAGCGGAGGGGATCTGGTTGCACGGCATCGTCCATGTCGATGGTGTACAGCCTCAAGAAACCGCGGATCAGCCAATTCTTGAACCAGGGCGCTCTCACGCGGGTAGCGCGCAACACCAGCCGCGACAGCGCGTGCTGCGGCAGCACGTGTTGAAACCAGATAAACAGCCGGTCAGACCTCATGCGCGGCCGGTTACGATGCGCCGAAAATCACTCCGCAAGGCATCGACCGTGAACGGGCCGGTCAAGATGGCGGCGAGATTGCCGGCCGGGTCGATGACGAAGATCTCGGTGGAATGATCCACGCTGTAGTTACCGTTAGGTCCGTACTGGATGTTGACCGCGACGCCCCATTTCTTGGCGAGTGCTTCGATGGCCGGCTGGCTCGCCGCGGTCAGGCCGACAAACTCGGGATCAAAGTTCGGCACGAACTGCTTCAGCAGCGCCGGCGTATCGTGTTTGGCATCGACGGAAACAAAAATGACCTGCGGAGGCACCACGGTTTGAGCGGCTCGCAGCTGCTTTTCCAGGGCCGCGAGCGTCGTCAGCGTCGTCGGACAATAGTCGGGGCAATTGGTATAACCGAAGAACATCAGTGACCAGTGGCCGTGCAGATTCGCCGACCCAAAGCTTCGGCCCTGGGTGTCGATCAAGCTAAAATCCGCCAGCGGCCGGGCGGGTGCGAGTATGGTACCGCTCGCCAGCACTAGCGGCGGCTTCGGCGACAAGATGATCGCCGCGACGAAGCCTCCGGCCGCGAGAATGCACAGAAATACGAAGGACAATAATTTCGATCGAGTCGTCATGCCGAGATTATCCCACACAGCCCGTGAGAGCGTCGGAGCGGCCATTTTGCGCTGCGCGCGCGCGTTGCGTGCCGCACTCGTGCATTTCGGTCACGGCACCGGCAACGCGCGCGACGAAGCGGCTGAGTTGGTATTTTTTGTCGCCGGACTCCCGCACTCGCGCGGTGCCGGCGCCTACCCCTTGGAACTGCGCCCGCGCCAAGTGGCGCGTATCGATGAACTGCTGCATCGACGTATCGCGGAGCGCATCCCGCTGGCGTATCTGACGCATCGTGCGTTCTTTGCTGGGCTCGAGCTGTATGTCGATGAACGGGTGCTGGTGCCGCGCTCGCCGATCGCGGAATTGGTGATCAACCGCTTCGAGCCCTGGACTCGAGCCCGCCGCGTACGCCGCATCCTGGACATCGGCACTGGATCCGGCGCCATCGCACTGGCCTGCGGCAAGGCTTTTCCGCGAGCGCGGGTGGATGCGGCCGATATATCTGTTGCGGCGCTGCAGGTGTGCCGGCGCAATGTGCGCCGCCTTGGCTTGAGCCGGCGTGTCACGGCGTTGCGATCCGATTATTTCGGCGGCGTAGCCGGCCGTCGTTACGATATCATCGTGAGCAACCCTCCTTATGTGGGGCGCGACGAGATGCGCGCGTTGCCGCCCGAGTATCGGCACGAGCCGAGGCGGGGCTTGGCCTCAGGCGCAGATGGGTTGGATTCGGTTCGGGCAATTTTTGCCGGCGCGCGAGCTCATCTCGAGGATGAGGGCATCTTGGTCGTGGAAGTCGGCAACACCGAGAGGGCACTGCTTAGGGCATTTCCGCGCTTGCCGTTTGTTTGGCCGCGGATTGCGATGGGCGGCGGGGGGGTATTTTTGCTGAATGCGCGGGATCTGGATGCGGTAAGTGATCCGGACGCGGCACGTGATCTTTAACGCTGCAGGAGAGAAGGGGCGTGGCGGGTAATACTTTCGGTCGGATTTTCACCGTGACCAGTTTTGGGGAGAGCCACGGCCCCGCGCTGGGTTGCGTCGTGGACGGCTGCCCGCCGGGACTTGAAATCACGGAAGCGGAATTACAGGTCGATGTCGACCGCCGGCGCCCTGGAACCTCGAAATTTACGAGTCAGCGCCACGAGTCCGATACGGTGCGCATCTTGTCGGGTGTATTCGAGGGCAAAACCACGGGCACGCCGATCGCACTCTTGGTTGCAAACGAAGATCAGCGCTCGCGCGATTACGAGAAAATCAAGGACCGCTTTCGCCCGGGACATGCCGACTATACGTATCAGCAGAAATACGGGTTTCGCGACTATCGTGGCGGCGGGCGTTCTTCGGCGCGCGAAACCGTGGTGCGCGTGGCGGCCGGCGCCATCGCACGCAAGTATTTGCGCGAACGGCAGCGCATCAGCATCCATGGATATTTGGCGCAGTTGGGACCCATTGTGTTGCAGCCGGTCGACAGCCAGGCAGCCTATGGGAACCCGTTTTTCTGCCCGGACCCGGGCCGCGTGCAAGAACTCGAGGATTTTATTTGGCGCATCCGCGAAGCGGGGGATTCCATTGGTGCGCGCGTCACAGTGATCGCCAAAGGCGTGCCTCCCGGGTGGGGCGAGCCCGTGTTCGAACGCCTGGATGCCGACCTGGCGAGCGCGATGATGGGCATCAATGCCGTGAAGGGCGTCGAAATCGGCGCGGGCTTCAAGTCGGTCGAGCAGCGCGGCTCGGAGCATCGCGACGAAATGACCCCGGAAGGCTTCAAAAGCAATCACGCCGGCGGCGTATTGGGCGGCATCTCTTCCGGCCAGGACATCGTCGTGAGTCTCGCACTGAAGCCCACCTCCAGCATCATTCTGCCGGGCCAAACCATCAATCTTCATGGCGAGCCGGTCGAGGTGAGCACCACGGGCCGTCACGATCCCTGCGTCGGTATTCGCGCGACGCCGATTGCGGAGGCCATGTTGGCTCTGGTGCTGATGGACCATTATTTGCGGTTCCGCGCGCAATGCGCGGATGTGGTGTCACCTACGCCCGTGATCACGCGATGAGCGCTGCTGCTTTGCCGCGTGTTGCCGTCGTCGGCGTGTCGAGCTTGATCGGTGCGGCGGTGATCGACGAGTTGCGGCACCGAAAGATCGCGCTGGCTGAACTGCACGCGCTCGACGACGAACGCAGCGTCGGTGCGGCCGTCACCGAAGACGAGACTTTGAAGGTGAGCGATATCGCCGCGTTCGATTTCTCGCGCGCGGACCTGGTGTTTTTTTGCGGTCGCGCGGCGCTCTCGGAACGCTATGCGCAGGCCGCGGCGGCGCACGCCTGGGTGATCGACGGCTCGGCGGCATTCCGCATGCGCGCCGAGGTTCCCCTGGTAGTCGCGGATGTGAATTCGCAGGCTCTCGATGCTGTGGGGCAGAGCGGGCTGATCGCGCTGCCCGGCAGCGCCAGCGTGGCACTCGCGACTGCGCTTGCGCCGCTGCATCAGCTGGCCGGCCTTGCGCGCGTCGAAGTGGCGACTTATCAAGCGGTATCCGGCAGCGGGCGCGGCGCCATGGAGGAACTTGCGAGCGAAACCGTGGCGATGCTCAGCGGCAACAAAGCCAAGGGCAGGGCCTTTGGCCGGCAAATCGCATTCAACGTCATTCCCGTGGTGGATACCTTGGAGGCCGACGGCGTATCGCGCGAGGAGCGTCGATTATGGGAAGAGACGCGGCGAGTGCTCAATTTGCCCTCGCTCGAGATCAATGCCACCGCCGTGCGAGTGCCGGTTTTCTTTGGCCATAGCCTGGCAGTCCATGCCTTGTTTGAGAGGCCCTTTGACCTCGGAAATGCCCTGAATGTGTTGCAACGCGGGAGCGGCTTGGAGCTGATTGACCCCGAATCGGTTGCTGAATTTCCGACACCCGCCACACTGGCCACCGAGCCGGATCGGGTATATGTAGGCCGTGTAAGGGCTGATTTGACGCGTGATCGAGGTCTAAATTTTTGGGTGGTGGCTGATAATGTTCGGAAATGTGCGGCGCATAACGCAGTTTCAGTGGCCCAGATTTTGGTAAATAGATCCCAGTGAGATATAGTTATTGGCTTATGTAAAAGGCAAGTGAGAATTCGCTTCCAAGCCCCTATAGCGCAATGAACTTTGTTCGCTCGCTTGCCACCAGAATTCTGGGAGTAGAAATGTTTGTGACCCCCTCTCGCCTCGTGCTGACGGCGTGCCTGCTCATCCCATCTTTGTCGTGGGGCTTAGGCCTGGGTGAGATACACCTGAACTCGGCGCTGAACGAACCAATGAGTGCCGAAATCGACCTGATTGCGGCCGGACCTGAAGAATTGGCCGCTTTGCGAGCCTCGCTTGCGCCCAAGGATGCTTTCACCCGCTATGGCATCGAACGTCCGCCCTTTCTGTCGACACTGACCTTTAAGGTCGGCAAGAGCAAGGACGGCCACGACGTATTGCTGGTGCGGTCGACCGATTCGATTCCCGAGCCCTTTGTGACGTTTCTGGTTGAAGTGAACTGGGCCCGCGGGCGCCTCATGCGTGAGTACACCGTGCTGCTCGACCCACCGGTCTATACGCCCGGTGAGCGGGCCAGCAGCGCCGCGCCGGTAGCGGCGGCCACCACCGCACCGACTGCGCCTGCAAGCACGCCGACTCCACGCGTTAGGACAACGCCCCTGGCCGCGACCCCGGCGCCTTCTGACACCGGCACGCCTGCCGCGACTCCGAAGCGTTCGAGCCGCGGAGGCCGATCTGCGAATCGCGCGGCAGGCACGAGCCCCGCCGCGAGCACTGCTGCCCCGAGCCAAACGCCAGAGAGCAGTCCAGCTCCGAGCAGCGCAGAGACCGCGGCGCCGTCTGCGGAGGGCACGTATCGTGTCGCTCAAGGCGACACCCTGACCAAGATCGCGCGCAGTTTGCATGCCGCGTCGCGAAGCGACATCGATCAGACCATGATCGCCATGTACCGCGCGAATCCCGAAGCGTTCGGCGGCAATATCAATATATTGCGGCGCGGAGCCGTGCTGCGCGTGCCGGGCGGCGATGAAATCGCTGCGATGAACCAATCCGAGGCGACGAGCGAAGTACATCGTCAAATGGATGCCTGGCGCGGCAATAGCGCCTCGGGGTCCAGCGGCCACTTGCGTCTCGTGACGCCGGGTGCCGGCAGCGGCACCAGCAACAGCGAGACCGCCTCCAGCGGAGAAGCGCAAGCACTGAAGGGCCGCGTCAAGGATTTGGAAGGTCAGCTCGCGGACGCGCATCGCCTGCTCGACCTCAAGAGCAACGAACTGAGCGAACTGCAGCGCAAGCTGGGTGCGCCTGCCGCACCGGTACCACCGCCGCAAACGGCGGCGGTTCCCACGCCCGCACCGACACCTGCGCCTGTGGAAACCAAGCCGAGCACTCCTGAAGCGACGGCGCCTGCGCCGACACCCCCGCCCGCCGAAAATACGTCGACGCCGCCTCCAACACCCGCGCCCGCGCCTACACCTAAGCCGGTCGTTGCGAAAAAGCCGGCTCCCGTCGCGGAGAGCGGATCCGTGCTCGACTGGCTGACGCAGAATTGGTGGCTGCCGGCCGGGGTGATCATTGCATTGATCGCCGGTCTTGCGATTGCCTCGTGGCGCCGCCGACAAGCAAGCAGTGGCAGCGGAGGCGGGGACTTCCCAGGGCTGGATTCGACCGACATTTCTGAATTTCGCGATCCCAGCGCGCGAGTCGCGAGCAGCCGCGGCGCCGATGACTCATTCGTGGTCGAGGAATCTGGCGAGCATCGCATGCCGGATTTCAACGAGCCTGCGCAGCACTACGGTGAAACCACTGCGGACCTGAAGGCGGCAGCGCCTGATGACACGATGTCCAGCGAAAGTGCCGTCAACCTCGATCAGGGCGATCCCCTGGCCGAAGCCGATTTCCACATGGCGTACGGTCTTTACGATCAAGCGGCCGACTTGGTGCGCATTGCACTCGAGCGCGAACCGGATCGACGCGATCTGCGCCTGAAGCTATTGGAAATTTATTTCGTGTGGGGCAACAAGGAAGCCTTCTTGCAGACAGCGAAGAGCTTGGAAGCCACCCGCGACCGCGCGCCTGCCGGCGAGTGGGACAAGATTGTCATCATGGGCAAGCAGATTTGCCCGGACGAGCCGCTATTTGCCTCCAACGTCGGCAGCGGCCGCGGCGCCGGTGCGTTGGTCGACTTGAATCTCGAAGGTGGCGAGAACCGCGTCGATATCGACCTGTTCGGCGACCCGGAAGGCGAGCGCAGTATTGATCAAACGATTGCCAAGGATAGCGACGACACGGCCGCGACCGGCGAATCGCCCAACTTGCATCCCAGCACGGATCTGGATTTCACGCTCGACCACGCGGAACGCGGCGCGGATGATTCGCCGACGCGCGAGATGGCGCCCCGCGACGAACCGACGGTCGAATCCGAACTGATGAATTTTTCGGACGCGCCGACGGCAGAATCGCCGACGTTGAAGCCTACGGATTTGCGTGACCGCATTTCGTCCAAGCTCGACAAGGTCAACAAAGCGGATCAAACCGCCGAGCTATCGATCGATGACTTGGGTTTGGACTTGGATCATCTTGAAGGCGCGGCATCAGGCGCTTCGATCAGCATCCCACGGCTCGAGGAAACCGATCACCCGTCGGATGCCCCGACGATGGTCGCGGGTCTCGATGAAAAATCGCGGCGCATGATGGCGGAAGCTGAGAGCCGGGCTCGCGACAAGGACCTGACGGAACTCGAGCGCGAATTGGAAGCCTCATTCGTTGCCGACCTGGGCAGCGACCACGAGGAGATCAAAACGGCCGTGTTAGGGCCTGAATCGGCGCCCACGGTGCAGATGCCGCGCGGCCAAGATTCCGGTGGGACATCGCGCTTCAAATCGCCCGAGTATTCGGACGTTCAAGAACCGGAGAAGCCCGACGTGGATTCAACGTCTCGGTTGCGCGGCCTCAATGCCGACAGCATCGACTTGGATCTCGATCGACTCGCCAACGCGTTGGGGTCAGGCGATACGGTCGAACAGCCGCGTGCGGAAGACGAGGTTTTCTCCACCGAAGTGTTCGAGGCGAGCCAACGCAACCGCAAGGTTGATTTGGACGTCGGCGAAGCACTCAATGGTTCGGAGGCGGCCGCCACCAACAAGCTGAAGACGATTTCCACCCAGCGCACCAGCAAGATCAAGACGGAAGAGCTCGCTCTGCCCGAACTCGAGCCGGTGACGATGAGCGAAGTGGGAACCAAGCTGGATTTGGCTCGGGCCTACATGGACATGGGCGATCCGGAAGGCGCTCGCAGCATTCTCGAGGAAGTCGTGAGCGAAGGTTCTGCGAGCCAGAAACAGGAAGCGCAGCGCCTGATCGAGAATCTGCCCGGCTAACGTGAGCGAGCCCGGTCGCCGCGTTGCCGCCATCATCGAGTATGACGGCACCGACTACGCCGGCTGGCAGTCGCAAGCGCACTCAACCTCGATTCAAGACGCCGTCCAAGCGGCGTTATCCTTCGTTGCCGGGCACCCGGTCGTGGCAATCTGCGCCGGGCGGACCGATGCCGGCGTCCATGCGATCGGACAAGTCATCCATTTCGATACGCACGCCGAGCGAACATCGCGGGCATGGGTACTAGGGGCCAACACGCGGCTCTCGCCCAGCATTGCCCTGCAATGGGCGGACGAAGTGAGCATGGGGTTTCACGCGCGCCACAAGGCTTCTCGGCGCATCTATCGCTATGTCATCTTGAATCGCAGCGCGCGATCGGCCTTGCAGCGCGCGCGCACGGCTTGGATCCACAGGCCGCTCGACGCACAGGCCATGCACACTGCCGCGCAGGCGCTCATCGGTGAGCACGATTTCTCAGCGTTCCGATCCGTTGAATGCCAGTCGCCGACCCCGATCAGGCGGGTCGACGCCATCGAAGTGACGCGCGCCGGAGACTTGGTATCGCTGCAGATCACCGCCAATGCCTATCTGCATCACATGGTCCGCAATATTGTCGGGACCCTGCTCGATGTGCAGCGGGAGGCCGATCCAAAGGGCGCCATGGCCCAGGTGCTGACCGGCGCCGATCGGCGTTACGCCGGGGCTACCGCGCCTGCAGAGGGCTTGTACCTGTGGCGTGTCGAGTACCCCAAGGACTTCGCGATCCCCGTGCCGACCGGCCAAATTGGTCTAAACTAGCAAGTCTGTTTACTCCCCGATAGGCTCCTAGCATGTCCTGGTTTGAGAGAATCCGCCCGTCGCGCATCAGTACCGAGCGCCGTACCCGCTCGGTGCCCGAAGGCTTGTGGACCAAGTGTCCCGCTTGCGATGCCGTGCTGTACAAGGCCGAAATAGAGCGCAATTTGTATGTCTGCCCCAAGTGCAGTCATCACATGCGCATCAACGGCCGCGAACGCATCATGAAATTTCTCGATACCGGATCCACCACCGAAATCGCGCCCAAGGTCGAGCCCGAGGATCCCCTCAAGTTCAAGGATTCCAAGCGTTATAAAGACCGGTTGGTGCAAGCTCAGAAGCAGACCGGCGAGCGCGACGCGATCATCGTCATGGCCGGAAAACTCGAAGGACTGGATGTGGTTGCCTGCGCATTCGAGTTCCGGTTTCTCGGCGGTTCCATGGGCTCGGTGGTCGGAGAGAAATTCGTACGGGCGGTCGAGTATTGCCTGGAGCATCGCATGCCCCTGGTATGTTTCTCTGCCAGCGGCGGCGCGCGCATGCAGGAAGCGCTGTACTCCTTGCTGCAAATGGCGAAAACCAGTGCGGCACTCAAGCGCCTGTCGGAAGCCCGTCTGCCCTTTATTTCCGTCATGACCGATCCGACCATGGGCGGGGTCTCGGCCAGCCTCGCCATGCTCGGCGATATCAATGTCGGCGAACCCAAAGCGCTGATCGGTTTCGCCGGGCCCCGAGTCATTCAACAGACCGTGCGCGAGACATTGCCGGAAGGCTTTCAGCGCAGCGAGTTTCTGCTCGAGCATGGCGCTCTCGACATGATCGTCGACCGGCGCGAGTTGCGCGACCGGATCGGCGCCATGCTGCGATTGATGAGCGGCAAAGAACCCGCCGCAGCTTAAAGGCGCCAAACCTCATGCGGAGCCTCGAGCAGTGGTTGGCCTACCAAGCACAGGTGCACCCGCAAGCAATCGATCTGGGATTGGACCGGTTGCGCGTGGTACTCGAGCGCCTTGAATGGCGCCAGCCGATCGTCCCGGTCATCACGGTCGCCGGCACGAACGGCAAGGGTTCGGTCAGCGCTTATTGCACGGCGATCCTTGGCGCCGCAGGCTACAAGGTAGGCACCTTTACCTCGCCTCACTTGCGCGACTACCGCGAGCGCATCCTGATCCATGACCGCTTGGTGCATGCCGAAGAACTGGTGGCAGCCTTCGAAAAAATCGAAGCGGCGCGCGGCTCGGTATCATTGACGTTTTTCGAATTCAACGCGTTGGCGGCACTTTTGATATTCGAGGCGGCCAAGCTCGATGCATGGGTGCTGGAAATCGGTATGGGGGGGCGGCTGGATGCCGTCAATGTAGTTGACCCGGATGTTGCGGTGGTCACCAGCATTGGCCTGGATCATCAGGACTATCTGGGCGATACGCTCGAGGCCATCGCCCGTGAGAAGGCCGGTATTTTTCGTGCGGGGAAAACTGCGGTCATCGGCGGCCGCGAGCCCTCGTTAGTGCTCGAGAGCGTTGCGCGCGGTTTGAATTCGCCGCTGAAGCGACTCGCCATCGAATACAACTACGTTCTCGACGGCGCAGGATGGCGCTACCGTGGAACTCACTGGGACTTGCCGCACCTACCGGCGCCGGCTCTCAAGGGCGATATTCAATTCACAAATGCAGCGACGGCGCTGGCTGCGCTCGAGGAAATTTCCCCGCGGTTGAATATACCGGCCGCGGCCATTGCACGCGGACTCACCGGCGCGCGCTTGGTTGGGCGCTTCGAATCAATCAGTCCCGGGTCGGGATCGCCGACCTGGGTCTTGGATGTCGCACACAATCCCGACGCCGCGCGAGTCCTGGCGCGGAATTTGAATGCCAACCCGGTCTCGGGCAAGACGTTGGCGGTGTGCGGGATTCTGGCGGACAAGGACGCTACGGAAATCGTCTCCATGCTCGAGCGCTGCATCGACGCGTGGTGGTGCGCGTCAGTCGACGGCACGCGCGGCCGCAGCGGACAGATGTTGGCCGACGTGGTGCGACACGAAGTGCAGGCCCCAGTCACCGCCACGGACAACGTCGCGAGCGCCTGTGCCGCGGCCTTAAGTGCCGCGGGGCCGCAGGATCGAATCGTGGTTTTCGGATCCTTTCATACCGTTGGACCGGCGATCGATTGGCTCGAGTCCAGAGGATTGCTGCCGGCGGCGTCGCGTCCCGAATATACTTCACCGTGATGGACCGGCGCGTCAAAGAACGGCTGATCGGCGCATCGATCCTGGTTGCGCTTGTTGTGCTGGTCGTGCCCGAATTGTTGTCCGGCCCAAAACCGAGTACGCCGCCTTCGCCAACTCTTCCAGCGGCGGCGCCCGAACCGATTCGAAACGTTACGGTGGACTTGACCACCAGTAAGGCGCCGGCAAACTCGGAAGTTGAGCCGGGTTCACCGGAGGCGGGCGCCTCATCGAGCGCCGAACCATCCGGCGCTTCGTCCGGCACATCGACTGGCGCAACATCCGGCGCATCAACCGGCGGATCGACCGCCGCATCTACCGCCGCATCCGCCGCCTATTCGCCGGCGGCGGAGACTCCCATCGCGCCAAGTCCTGTGCCGGCAGGGACTGGAGCTTCGCCCTCCGCACACAACGGCGCACCGGTGAAGCAATCGCCTAGGACCGCGGCCGCGCGCGCCGCGAGCGTTGAATCTGCCGCAACTTCCCCCACATCTGCAGGGCATGGTTCTTGGTCCGTGCAGCTCGGCAGCTTTGCCAGCCGCGCGAACGCCGATAACTTGACCCGCCAGATAAAGGGGCAAGGGTTTTCTGCGTTTGTGCTGACGGGCGGCTCCGGAACCTCAGTGCGATATCGCGTCCGTGTAGGACCTTTGGCCGACCGTGAATCGGCCGAACGGATCGCGACCAAGCTCAAATCACTGGGGCATGTAGGAAGCCTGGTGGCCCCGGCCGCTTGATTTCTCATTTTGTAATCGATTCAGGACGGCACTGACATGGGTCCGGTAGAATAGGGGACTGGTAGGGAGGAGGCTGAATATTGACCGGGGCGGACGTTCTAATTCTGTTGATTCTGTTGGGGTCGACACTTATTGGCGCTCTGCGCGGCTTTATTCGGGAAGCGGTCTCGGTTGCCTTTTGGGTCCTCGCCATCTGGGCCGCCTGGCAATTCGGCCCCATCATCGAACCGCATCTGGGCGGTCTGCTTGCGAATCCGAGCATCGCGCCCTGGGTGGGGCGATTGGTCATTTTGGTGCTGGTGCTTTTGGTCGGCTGGGTCGCCGGCATGATCTTGAGCTACTTCACGCGCACCTTGGGATTGGGACCTCTGGATCGCGTCATAGGGCTTTTTTTCGGCATCGTGCGCGGCATGGTGTTGGTGGGTCTCGTGGTGATCGGCGGCGAATTGCTGCACATGAATGGCGAAGATTGGTGGGACCGGTCCAAGCTGATTCCGTACGGCGAGACCATCGGCGATTGGTTGCGTGCGATGGTCGGCGAGAAAGGCGAGCCTTGGGCAAAGCTCGAGCGCCTGACCGGAGTGAAAGTCAGACCTAAGTAGCGGAGATCCTTCATGTGCGGAATCGTCGGAATGGTCGGAACCAGCGCGGTCAATCAACGCATCTATGATGCGCTGACGGTGCTGCAGCATCGCGGCCAGGATGCCGCCGGCATCATGACCGCAGAGGATGGCGAGCTGTTCATGCGCAAGGACTCAGGTCTGGTGCGCGATGTGTTCCAACAGAAGCACATGCTGAAGCTCAAGGGCAATATGGGCATCGGCCACGTGCGCTATCCAACGGCCGGCTGCGACAGCGCACATGACGCACAACCTTTTTACGTCAATTCCCCTTACGGAATTTGTCTCGGCCACAACGGCAACCTGACCAACGCGCGCGAGCTCACCGAAGTATTGGTGCGCGAGGATCGCCGGCACTTAAATACCAGTTCCGATTCCGAAGTACTTCTCAATGTCCTGGCCTCCGAGCTCGAGCGGGTTGGAACACCGCGAGTGACACCCGCCGACGTATTTGCGGCGGCGAACGCCGTGTACCGGCGCTGCCGGGGCGGCTATGCGGTGACGGCCATGGTCATCGGCCACGGCATTTTGGGGTTTCGCGATCCCAACGGCATCCGGCCGCTGGTGATCGGCAAGCGCGATACAAAAAAGGGTACCGAATGGATGCTGGCGTCCGAGAGCGTGGCGCTCGATATGCTCGGTTTCGACATGGTGCGCGACGTGGCGCCCGGCGAAGCGGTGTTCATCGATGAACAGGGGCGTTTTTACGCTCAGCAATGCGTTGCAATGGCACGCCACACACCGTGCATTTTTGAGTACGTGTATTTCGCCCGGCCCGATTCCATCATCGACAACATCTCGGTCTACAAGGCGCGCCTGCGGATGGGCGAGCGCTTGGCGGAGAAGATCAAGCGAGAGCGGCCGGAGCACGGCATCGATGTGGTTATTCCGATTCCGGACACCAGCCGCACCAGCGCCGTGCAGGTCGCACAATTGCTCGGCGTCAAATACCGCGAGGGATTCATCAAGAATCGCTACATCGGCCGCACCTTCATCATGCCGGGCCAGGAACAGCGCGCCAAGTCGGTGCGCAGCAAACTCAACGCCATCGATCTGGAGTTTCGCGGCAAGAACGTGCTGCTGGTCGATGACTCCATCGTGCGCGGCACCACCTCGGCGCAAATCATCGACATGGCGCGCGAAGCCGGCGCCAGGAAAGTTTTTTTCGCCTCGGCAGCGCCTCCCGTGCGCTACCCGAACGTCTATGGTATCGACATGCCGGATGCCTCCGAACTGGTCGCGGCCGGACACACGGACGAAGAAGTGCGCGACATCATCGGCGCCGATTGGCTCATTTACCAAGACCTGGATGACCTAGAACATGCGGTCCGCCACGACAACGCAAAGATCGAGAACTTCGATACTTCGTGCTTTTCGGGCGAGTACGTGACTGGGGATGTAACGCCGGAGTATCTGGCGCGCCTGCAGGCAGAGCGGTCCGACGAGGCCAAAGAGCAGCGTCGACACGGCGTCGGCCGCGGCCTCAAATCCGTGCGGATACTGTAGAAACCCGCGCTGGATTGACCGCCTGCGCCGGTTTTCGGCCAAGATTATGCGCCTATTGGTGATTGCAGCCCGCGACGAACATCGACTGCTGGTCCGAAAGCATGTCGAGATCCAGTGGCCGGACGCCGCCCTTGTTGAGCATGCCCTGGGCAAGGAGCCCGACCTCGACGGCGATTTCGCGGCCGCCGGTTTCGATGCGGTGATCATCATCAGCGCGCGACCCACGGATGCGGCCATCGACTTCGCGGCGGCGCAGGCGGCCAAGCCGGAGTTTGCGCCGATCATATTGATGCTGCTCGAGGATACCCCGGAATTTCCGCTGCCCGAAACTGTCGGCGTGACGCGCCTGTACGGCCGCAAGATCGATCGCAACCGGCTGCTCAAGATGATCGTCACCGCCTCGAACGAGCATCGCAAGTCGCGGGCGCTGCTGCGCGCGAGTCCCGACTACGAGAATCGCTATCGCTTCGGCACTGTGATCATCCGCGGCCATCGGTGCATCCGGCAAGTCGGCAGCGGCGGCATGTGCAAGATCTATCTTGCGGAGAGCGAACGTGCGGGAACGCTGGTGGTGCTGAAAGTGTTCAGCCAGGTTCCCGACGTGTCGGAGCGTTTCATCAGCTTCGATCGATTCCTGCAGGAATATCAAATCGTCGCCGGCCTGAACCACAAGAACATCGTGCGCATTTACGATCTTGGCGTTGCCGACGATCATGCTTATATTGCGATGGAACATTTCCCGGCAGGCGATCTGCGCCAGCGCATGCTCAAGGAAGTGCTCGCGCCGCTTACGGCGCTGGGGTTTTTGCGGCAAATCGCCAGTGCGCTCGAGGCCATCCATTCGGTGGGAGTGCTACATCGGGACCTGAAGCCCGCCAACGTGATGCTGCGGCCGGATGACACCGTCAGCCTGATCGACTTCGGTTTGGCGAAGGCGAATGAAAACGACATCTCGCTCACCGGCACGCGCGAGATTTTCGGTACGCCCTACTATATGAGTCCGGAGCAGGGCCACGCGGAGATCATCGACGCGCGCAGCGATTTATACAGCCTGGGCGTGGTGTTTTACGAAATGTTAATCGGCCGCAAGCCCTACAACGGCGCGACGGCAATGGAAGTGATTTACAAGCACAAGCGCGCCGAATTGCCGGAAATTGCGCGGGAATTTGCCGCTTACGAAGCGGTGCTGCGCCGATTGCTGGCCAAGGCTCCCGGCGATCGCTATCAATCCGCCGGCGAGTTGCTGGCAGCCGTCGCCGCTCTGAAAATTCCGGCATGAGCAGCGCGGCGGCCTTCGACCACCCGCTGCTGCGCGCGGCGACGCCGGGCGCCTGGATTGCGGAGGCCTGCGCGCTGCCCGACTTGTTGCTGATCGATCATGCAAATTGCGAGAAAAAGGCGGCATCGACCGCGCTCGCGTTGATGTTCGCGTATGCCGAGGATCTGGAGTTGACCGACAAGATGTCGCGGCTGGCGCGCGAGGAATTGCGGCACTACGAGCAGGTCGCGAGGCTGATCGGTGCCCTGAAGATTGCACCGCAGCGCCTGGCGCCGGGGCGGTATGCGACGCAATTGCGGCGCCTGGTGGCGAGCAGTGAACCGCTGCGCGAAGTGGACCTGATGATTTGCGGTGCGTTCATCGAGGCGCGCTCGTGCGAGCGCTTTGCGGCGCTGGGAGTGGCCATGCCTGCGCCGTTGAGTGATTTGTTTCTGGGCCTGCACGAAGCTGAAGCACGGCACTATCAGCTCTACTTGGACCTTGCCGCGCGCGCGGCGGCACGCGGGGGCTTGAATGTGGGTGCGCGAATCGCGGCCTTCGCCGCGCGCGAGGCGCAGCTGATCATGGACCCGGATCCGCTGTTCAGATTTCATTCCGGGCCGCCGCAGCAAGCGGGCGGCGCCGCGCTTCAAGCGCGCGGCAGCGACTGAAGCTCGGGGCCGTGCTGATCCCAGCGCAGCACGCTGCCTTGATCGTACCAATCGCCCAAGACTATGCGGGTGCGGGGCCGCCCATCCACTTCCAAGGCATGAATGGCCGGCCGATGGGTGTGGCCGTGCAAAAGAGTCGAGGTTTCGGCGCCACGCAATGCCATCGCAACGCTGTCCGCATTCACGTCCGTGATGGCATGTTCCATTGCGGCGGTATGCGCCTGACTGCCGGCGCGGGCCGCGCCGGCGAGCGCCCGGCGCGATTCTATCGGCAAGGCCAGGAATTGCCGCTGCCAGTCGGCGTCTCTTACCGTTGCGCGCAATCTTTGGTAGGCATGATCGTCGGTGCAGAGCGCATCGCCGTGCATGACCAGCACCGCTTCGCCGTACAGGGTGATGATCAGGGGATCGTGCAGCAATTGCGCGCCGCTCATTTCGCAGAACCGCTGCGACAGCAAAAAATCTCGATTGCCATGCATGACGAAGCATGGCACTCCGCTCGAGGTGAGAGTGCGCAGCCCGGCGATGGCCGCCGATTGCGCGGAGTCCGGCGCATCATCGCCGATCCACGACTCAAACAGATCGCCCAGGATATACAGGGCGGCGGCGTCTCTTGCCTCTGTCTGCAGGAATGCCAGAAATTGTTCGATGATCGCCGGTTGGGCTGCATCGATATGCAAATCCGAGATGAAAAGCGTACTCACCGCGAACGGCTCAGAGGACTTCCTTAAGGTTTCGGGGCGGTGCCGCTGCTCGGGCCGCCGACGCGCTCGATTTTCAGGATCACGACCGGTTTGATCGGCGTTTCTTTCATCGGGCCGTGCGCACCCGTCGCAACATTGCCGATCCGTTCGACCACGTCCATGCCATCGATCACGCGGCCGAAGACCGCGTAACCCCAGCGCGTGGCATTGGGATCGAGAGCGGCGTTATCGTCCAGGTTCACGTAGAACTGCGCATTGCCTCCGTGCGGATCTTCGGTGCGGGCCAAACCCACCGTACCGCGCACATTGCTCAATCCATTTCCCGATTCGTTGTTTACTCGGAGCGGTGCGGCTTTGGGCGTGTAGTCGTCATTGAAGCCGCCGCCTTGGATGACGAAATTGGCGACTACGCGGTGAATCAGCGTGTTGGTGTAGTGGCCGGAATCGACGTAGGCCAAAATATCGGCCACGGTCAGCGGCGCACGCTCAGGGTTCAATTCGATCGTGAAATTTCCCATCGATGTAAACACCTGAATCTGTGGTGCGTGCGCGGCCGGCGCCGGTTTGGCCGCGGCTTTCGGATCCGCAGCCTTTTCAGCCGCGATCGACGGGTGCAAACAGACAATACCCAGCAACGCAAAGGTCAGGAAAAGTTGTTTCATACGCCGTGATTCTACTCGAATAGGTACAATCTTGAGATATGTCCGCAATCAATCAGTCGCCGGTCATCACGCGGTTTGCGCCCAGCCCCACGGGATCTTTGCACCTGGGCAACGCCAGGACCGCTCTTTTCAGCCATCTTTGGGCCCGCAAAACCGGCGGAAAGTTCATTTTACGCATCGAGGACACGGACTTGGAGCGCAGCCAGGACCGGTTTCGCGACCAGCTCATGACGGATATGCGCTGGCTGGGACTGGAGTGGGATGAGGGGCCGGATGTCGGAGGGCCCTCGGGGCCATATCGCCAGGCGGAGCGCGGCGAATTTTATCAGGGTTTGTACGCACAGCTGTCGGCTGAGGACCGCGCCTACCCGTGCTATTGCACGGCGGAGGATCTGGAGTTGTCGCGCAAGCTGCAGCGCATGTCGGGTAAGCCCCCGCGCTACGCGGGTACCTGCAGGCGACTCACGCCTGCGGAGCGAGCCGAGCGAGAGGCGCGCGGGCTCAAGCCGACGCTGCGCTTTGCCGTGCCGCTGGACAGGCAAATCGAATTCACGGACGCAGTTCACGGGCCGCAGCGATTTGCGACCAACGACATCGGCGATTTCATCATTCGCCGCGAAGACGGTACACCGGCGTTCTTTTTTTGCAATGCGGTCGATGATTCCGCCATGGGTGTCACGCAGGTGCTGCGCGGCGACGATCACCTGACCAACACCCCCCGACAGCTCATGCTGTTAGATGCGCTCGGCATGCGCAGTCCAACCTACGGACATGTTGGACTCTTGGTGGGAGAAGACGGCGCGCCGCTTTCGAAGCGGCATGGTAGCACCAGCGTGCACGAGTTTCGCGAGCGGGGGTTCTTGAGCATTGCCGTGCTCAATCATTTGTTTCGCTTGGGTCATGCCAGCGACATCGACGGGTGGCTGCCCGCCGCTGAATTGCCGCGGCATTTTCGGCCGCAGCATTTAGGCCGGGCGCCGGCGCGCTTCGAGGTGTCGCAATTGATGCATTGGCAGAAGGAATCTCTGGAGCGTCTGTCGGCGGCGGAATTCCGTGCGTGGCTGGCGGCGGACGACTCCGTCGAGTTCATCGATCTCGTACGGCACAATGTGATTTTGCCGGCCGACGCTGATTCCTGGCGCAGAGTGGTGAACGGCAACCTCGAGCCTTTGGGTGCGGAAGAGAAACGCGTCGTCGACGCCGCGGGCGCCGAATTTTTTTCAGCGGCCCTTAGCGCCTACGAGCAGTCGAACGGCGATTTGAAATTGCTCACTCAGCGGCTGAAGGAGCAGACCGGGCGCAAAGGGCCGGATCTGTTCATGCCGCTGCGCGTGGCTTTGACCGGCCACGCGCACGGTCCGGAGCTTGCGCTGCTGCTGAAGCTCATTCCTGCGGATTTAGTCCGACAGCGCCTAAGAATCCATGCTCAAAATCCATAACTCCTTAAGCGGCCAGAAGGAAGAGTTCAAACCTCTTCGGCCCAACGAAGTCCGCATGTATGTCTGCGGCATGACGAACTACGACTATATTCACGTGGGTCACGCGCGCATGCTGGTCGCCTTCGATCTGGTGCAGCGCTACTTGCGCTCGTTGGGCTATCAGGTTACCTACGTGCGCAATGTCACCGATATCGACGACAAAATCATCGAACGCGCCGCGGCGAACGGCGAGAACTGGGCCGATCTGGCGCGACGCTTCACTGTGGCCATGCGTGAGGACTGCGCCACATTGGGCCTGCAAGAGCCCGATCTCGAGCCGCGCGCCACGGAGTTCATCGCGCCGATCATCGCCATGATTGAGACTCTGATCGACAAGGGCTTCGCCTATGCCGTCGACAACGGCGATGTCATGTACTCGGTACGCAAGTTTCCGAACTACGGCCAGCTGTCCGGCAAGAAGATCGATGATTTGCGCTCCGGCTCACGCGTTCAGGTCGACGAGGCCAAGCACGATCCTCTCGACTTCGTGCTGTGGAAGCATTCGAAACCGGGTGAGCCATCATGGGCCTCGCCTTGGGGAGCGGGCAGGCCGGGCTGGCATATCGAATGTTCAGCGATGTCGACCAGCCTATTGGGAAACTACTTCGATTTGCACGGCGGCGGCGAGGATTTGAAGTTTCCGCACCATGAAAACGAAATCGCGCAGTCGTGCGCTGCATGCGATGCGCCCTTCGTGCGGACCTGGATGCACAACGGCTTTGTCCGCGTCAATGACGAGAAGATGTCGAAATCGCTCGGCAATTTTTTTACCGTGCGCCAGGTGCTCAAGACCCTGCGGGATCCTGAAGTTTTGCGCTTCTTTCTGCTGAGCAGCCACTATCGAGGCCCCATCAACTATTCCGCGGTGCAACTGGCGCAAGCCGACGAGACCCTGTTGGGCCTGTACCGGGCGCTGAAGGACGCCGGGCCCGGCGGGGTTGTGGACGCGGCTGAAGTCGAGCGATTTCGCGCTGCCATGGACGATGACTTCAACACGCCGGAGGCGCTTGCCGTCATGCAGGGAGTTTCGCGGAATCTAAATCTTGCGAAGGCCGGCGGAAATTTGTCGGCGGCCTCGAACGGGGCCGCGACGCTGCGCGCGTTAGGCGCGATATTGGGCGTACTGCAGCAGGATCCGGACACCTACTTGAAACGTGGTGCCGGAAACAAGAGCTTATCGGATGGCGAAGTCGAGGAGCTGCTGGCGTCGCGGCGTGAGGCGCGAGGGGTCAAGAATTTTGCCGAATCGGATCGTATTCGCGATGTACTCAGCGCGGCGGGGATCTTGCTCGAGGATAAGCCGGGAGGCCGCACGGAATGGCGGCGCGCTTAGGGCGCCGCCATTCCAGCGCTGCTAGTCATAGCGGCGTGAAGCGAAGATTCCCACCGCCAAGCCCACCAGAGCAGCGATTCCGATCACTTGCCAGGGATTGTCGCGCACAAACGTGTCAGTTTGTCTGCCGACCTGCTGTGCTTGATCGCGCAGCTGCGATGCCGTATCTGCCACTGCGCTCTTTGCGGCTGCCAAAGCGATCTTCACCTTGGCCCGAAGTTTCGCAACGTCTGGCGAGTCGACATCTTTCAATGCCTTGGTCAAATCCTCGACATTATCGAGAAAACTCCTCACCTGGCCATTGGCGAAGTCGCTAGCGCCCTTTGCAGTGTCCGATACTGATTGCATCGCGTGCTCCTTTGTCCTAGACCCGGCGGCCCAGGCTCATCAAGAAAGTAACTACTGCGCCGATCAGAAACACGATGAACAGGATTTTCGCGATGCCGGCAGCACCAACCGCGATTCCACCGAAGCCAAAAAACGCGGCAATCAACGCGATAACAAAAAAAACGACGGCATAGTGAAGCATGTGCGCACCTCGAATAATCTTGAGCAGCAGCCTGCGGGTGGCGGAAGTATCAGGAAGACAAGACGTTATTACAGTCGGTGCGCGGCGGCCTCGAGCGTAGGACATAGCCCACGGAAGCAAAGCCCATGAAAACGCTATTAATCATTTATCACTCGATGACGGGCGGCACGCTACAGATGGCGCAGGCCGCGGCGGCGGGCGCACGCGTTGAGCCCGGCGTGACGGTCTCGCTGCTGCGTGCGGCCGAGGCGCGGGCCGAAGATGTGCTCGCGGCGGACGGCTATATCTTTGCGAGTCCGGAGAATCTCGCCGCGATGTCCGGCATGATGAAGGACTTCTTCGACCGCACCTATTATGCGGCCTTCGAGCAAATCAATGGCAAGGCGTTCATTACCCTGATCTGCGCCGGCAGCGACGGGCGCGCCGCCGCCCAACAAATAGAGCGCATCGCCGCCGGTTGGCGCCTCAAACAGATCGCCGATCCGTACATCGTGTGCACGTATGCGCAGACCCCCGAAGAAATTCTGAAGCCCAAGACAATTGACGCGGCATCTTTGGCGCGTTGTGCAGAGTTGGGCAAAACGCTGGCGAGTGGCCTGGCACTGGGAATCTTCTGACACGCTGTTCGGCAGATTCCTGATTCTGAAATCAAGTCAGATCCCGGATGGTTACACACACCACCGCACGGGAGAGTTGCAAATGGCGCGAAAATACAGCAAAGGCAGCCAAAAAAAGGTCGAGAAAGTCATGAAGGAACGCAAGGCCGGCACGCTGCGCAGCGGCAGTTCGGGTAAGAAAGTGACCAGCCGCAAGCAAGCGATTGCCATCGGCCTGTCCGAGGCGCGGCGCGCAGGCAAAAAGGTCCCCAAGAAGAAGGCGGCTTAAATCTTGAGGGCCGCTCGGCGCTGTAGATCGGCTCGAGCACGCGTCAAGAGGTGTTAGAAGACTCAAGGCCCTGTTGCCTTTTCGGGCCTTGAGTCTTCTAACACCTCGCGACACGCCGTATGCTACGGCCCCATGAACGCACCCAATCATCTGTCTTTTCTACAGCTCCGTTCTCTTGCCAAGAAAACCGGCGAGATGGAGCTATCGCTGCAAAGCACCTCGATTCCCGCGCCTGCGGCGGATGAGGTGACCGTGAGGATCGAGGCGGCGCCGATCAACCCCTCGGACCTAGGCTTGCTTCTCGCCAATGCGGATTGGAGTCAGGCCAAGGTTTCCGGCACGCCCCAGCAACCGGTGCTGAGCACGCCCCTGAGCGCCAATGCCGTTCAGGCCCTGGCAGCGCGCATCGATATTTCCATGCCGGTCGGCAATGAGGGGGCCGGCGTGGTGACCGAGGCGGGAGCGAGCGCTGCGGCGCAGGCTCTAATGGGTAAGACCGTCGCGGTGCTCGGCGGCGCCATGTACGCGCAATATCGTTGCGTCAAGGTCAATCAATGCCTGGTATTGCCGGAAGGCGCCAGTGCTGCCGATGGCGCCTCGAGTTTCGTCAATCCGCTTACGGCGCTGGGAATGATCGGTACGATGCAGCGCGAAGGGCACAAGGCCCTGGTGCACACGGCTGCCGCTTCCAATCTCGGCCAGATGCTCAACCGGCTGTGCCTCACCGATGGCGTCAACCTGGTTAACATCGTCCGCAAGAAGCAACAAGAGGACTTATTGAAGGCGGCCGGCGCCGTGTATGTTTGCCGCACGGATTCGCCCACGTTTTTGAAGGACCTCACGGATGCACTGGCAGCGACCGGCGCCACGATTGCCTTCGATGCGATTGGAGGCGGGCCACTCGCCGGGCAAATCCTAGGGTGCATGGAAGCGGCCGTGAACCGCGGCGTCAAGGTGTACAGCCGCTACGGATCGACAACCCACAAGCAGATTTATCTCTACGGCTCGCTCGATATGAGTCCCACTGTGCTGAATCGCAATTACGGCATGGCATGGGGAATGGCCGGCTGGCTGGTCACGCCGTATATCGAGAAAATCGGCCCGCTGGCGTTTCAGGAGATGAAGGAGCGGGTGGCCAGGGAACTCAAAACCACTTTTGCCAGCCATTATTCCCGGGAAATCTCATTGGCGGAAACGCTGCGGCCGGATGTCATCGCCGCCTATTCCAAACGTGCCACGGGCGAGAAGTACCTGATCAATCCCAATAAGGGCCTATAGGAGCCTGTTTTCCCGAAGACGCGGCGGCGTGCGCCCGTGCGCCACCGCCTCGAATCCCGAACCTAATTTGATGAGAGTCGGTTCGCTGAACGCCGCGCCGAAGAAGGACAAGCCAATGGGCAGTCCGCGGAACAGACCCGCCGGAACGGTGATATGCGGATAGCCGGCGATCGCCGCGGGCGAGGAACAGCCGCCGGTATCGGAGTCGCCGTTGACGGCGTCGATCAGCCAGGCTGGACCGGCGGTCAACGTCACCATGGCATCGAGCTTGTATTGCGCCAATACGGCGTCGATGCCATTACTGCGAGTCGCTTTCAGGCATGTGGCCCGCGCGTCCTTATAGGCTTTTTCGGTCAGCGGCCCCTTCGCTTCGGCTTGGCGCAGCAACTCCTGATCGAATAGCGGCATCTCGGTTTCTTTGTGGGCTTCATTGAATCGGATCAATGCCGCCAGGGAGCGCACCGGGAAGGTGGGCGGTAGGCGCTTGAGGTACGCATTCAAATCGGCCTTGAACTCGTACAACAGCACTTCCTGTTCGGGGGCGCCGGTTAAACCGTGCATGGACAAATCCGCAGGATCCACAATGACGGCGCCCGCTGCTTTCAGCGTTGCGATGCAGGTCTCCAGAAAACCGTTGAGGGGAGCATTGTCCGCAAAAAACTTGCGGGCTATCCCCAAGCGCGCGCCAGCCAACCCTTTAGGATCGACATACCGAACATAGTCCGTTTGGAATCGATCGCCGACCGCAGCGCTGGCCGCGTCGGCGGTATCCAGACCCGCCATGATCCCCAGCATCACTGCAGCATCGCGGACGCTGCGCGTCAGCGGTCCCGCGGTGTCCTGGCTGTGCGATATCGGCGCGATGCCGCGACGGCTTACAAGGCCCACGGTTGGCTTCAATCCGACGATGCCATTGATTGAAGCGGGACTGACAATCGAGCCGTCGGTCTCCGTGCCGACGGCAATGGCGCACAAATTCGCCGAGACCGCGACTGCGGAACCGGAGCTCGATCCCGAAGGCGTACGGTCAGTCGCGTAAGGATTGCGGCACTGGCCGCCTCGACCGCTCCAGCCACTCAAGGAGTGGGTCGAGCGAAAGTTGGCCCACTCGCTCAAGTTGGTCTTGCCCAAAATCACCGCACCCGCTGCGCGCAGGCGTTCGACCAAGGGCGCATCCTCGGGTGCGTACCACCCAGACAGGGCCAACGAGCCGGCCGTCGACATCATGTGATCGGAAGTCTCGACATTGTCCTTGATCAGGACTGGCACGCCGTGCAGCGGGCCGCGGCCTCCCCGCGTCTTGCGCTCGGCATCGAGTGCGGAGGCGATTTCGAGCGCGCGGGGATTGATCTCGATCACGGACCCCAAGCTAGGACCGCGCCGGTCAAGCTTCTCGATGCGCGCCAGATACCTTTGCGTCAGCTGCTGCGAAGTCATACGCTCATCAGTGAAGGCGGCGGCAATATCCGCGAGCGACAATTCTTCGAGCGCGTCGGGCAACGCGTGAGCGGCGGATGTCGAAGTAGGTGTGGGCGTGGTTTGCTCCGCTCCAGCGGTCGCAACGGCCGTCGCCGCGACCAGAAATTCGCGTCTATCCATCCTTAGGAGCTCACCTTTGATTGTTCTAGATCGCGCTCGGCCTCGAGGCTCTCAAGATCGCGAGATATGCTGGCAACTGCCAGAATACGGCCGCCGCGGCGGTATGTCACGGCGCAATCGCGCGAGTTCAGCGAGCCATCGATGTCGATGGTATCCCAGGATTCCGCGTGACCGACATAGTTGATAGTGACGTCGTAATGTTGGCTCCAAAAGAAAGGGACCGCGTCGAAGACACGGCGTTGTCCCAGGATATTCAGCGCCGCGACCTGACCTTGCCGTTCCGCGACCACCCAGTGCTCGACCCGGATGCGGTCGCCGGTAAGAGGATCGGGCCAGCGGGCGATGTCGCCCGCGGCGAAGACGCCGGTTGCGCTGGTCTCGAGGAACTCGTTGACTCGAATACCGCGATCAATCGCCAGTCCCGCTTGCTCGGCGAGCTTGATGGCGGGGCGCACGCCCACTCCGACGACGACAAAATCCGCCTCGAGGCTCGAGCCGTCCTTGAGCGTGACGCGCGTGCCATCGACCTTTGCGACCGATGTGCCCAAGTGAAAGACCACGCCTTTTGATTCGTGAACTTCGCGCACCAGTGTGCCGAGTTGAGTTCCCAGCACGCGCTCAAATAGCGCGTGCTCCAACCCGACGACATCGACCTCGATGCCCCGATGCCGCAGCGAGGCAGCTACCTCAAGACCAATAAAACTCGCCCCCACCACCACCACGCGTTTCGCCGAGGCGGCGGCTGCGATAATAGCTTGCGAGTCGGCTAAACTGCGCAAGTACAGCAGCCGTGCGCCGCCTGTCGTCGGAATATCCAGCCGCACCGGCTCGGCCCCGGTCGCGAGCAGCAAGGCGTCGAATTCGACTTTCCGACCTCCTTCAAGTTGCACGCTACGCTGTTTGAGATTGAGCGATTGAACTCGCGTGTTGAGGAGCAATTTGATTTTCCGCTCGGAGTAGTCCTCGGCGCTGCGCAAGGGCATCCATTCCGCGGGCGCGGTGCCCATCAAAAAATCCTTGGACAGATTGGGGCGATCATAGGGTGCCGCGGTATCCGCGCTAATCATGGTAACGCGGCCTGGATAGCCTTCGCGGCGCAGGCGGTCTGCGGCTGCGAAACCGGCCGCCCCACCGCCGAGGATGATCACTGAAGCGGGCAGATTGCCCGCCGAGGGCGCGGAAGGCTTGGGTTCGGCCTTGCGCTCACGCGCGAAGACCTTGCTGCCTACGCGTTCGACGCGCCAGCAGGCGACCGGATCGAGGGCCGGCGCACGCAGTGCCGCGCCGGAGCGAAGACTGAAGCAGGCGTGGTGCAAGGGGCAACGAATGGTATCGCCAACGGCCAAGCCTGCGGCAAGGGCGCCGTGATAATGAGTGCATTGCGCGCCGAGCGCGAAAAACTCCTCGCCGCGCCTCACCAGAATCGCTTCCTCTGAATCGACCCGCCCCGGCACGATGGCGCCGTCCGAGATATCGCGGATTTCCATCCCGCCGCGAAAATCGGGAAGCTGTGAGAGGTCCATTTTGCCGCCCGCTCTGCTATAAGTCGGACTACATACTATTCATTTGCGAGAGAGGGGACAATGCGTAGGGGTCATTCGGGATGCACGCATTTGAACAGCGTCAAGCGCGTGGTGCCCTCCGGCGACGGCTGCGTGGAATGCCTGGCAATGGGCGACACCTGGGTGCATTTGCGCTTGTGCCGCACCTGTGGCCATGTTGGATGCTGTGACGACTCAAAGAATCGTCACGCGCGAAAGCACGCCGGCGCGACCGCTCATCCCATCATTTCCTCGTTTGAGCCTGGGGAGGATTGGAGCTGGTGCTTCATTGATGAGATTGAAGTGGTGATACCGAAGTGGTGATACGAAGTAAGGGCCTGTCATGTCGACGAGGAGAACTGATATGAAGCGAATCAGTCTGGTGGGGTTTTTAGGGGCGATTTTCCTGGCGGCCGGTGTCGCAAACGCGGGCAAGTACGAGGACACGATTACGTTGTTCAAGAATGCGGGCGAGAGCGCGGCATTTTTTAAAAGCAGTTACGCCTATGCCGTATTTCCGAACATCGGCGAGGGGGGATTTATTGTGGGCGGCGCATACGGCAAGGGGCATGTGTACGTTCAGGGGAAGCTCGTCGGCGAGGCGACCATGAAGCAGCTTAGCGTCGGATTTCAGGCCGGCGGTAAGGACTTCACACAAATTATCTTCTTCAAGGACAAGCGTGCGTTGGAGCAGTTCGAGTCCGGCAACTTTGAATTCTCGGCCGGAGCGAGCGCGATCGCTGTTACCGCCGGGGCCAACGCCAGCGTAGGCACCGACGGTGTCACCTCTGGCGCCAGCGCAGGAAAGAGAGACGCCAACACCGATGGCATCTACAACGACGGCATGGCGGTATTTACGATCGCCAAGGGCGGTTTGATGTATGCCGCCGCGCTTGCGGGCCAAAAGTTCACGTATGAGGCCCGCGAAAAGGACTAAGCAAGAGTCCGCACTGAAAAAATATCAAGGGGAGAAGGATGAAGAGCCGCGTATACGCAAGGCACGGTGCATTGCTCATGTCTGTCACATTGCTGTCCGGCATTGCCGGCACTGCCGCGCGTTCAGAGGAGACCGGCGGCAAACCGGTCGATGGCGAACGCATCGCCAATGCGGACGCGGAGCCTGGCAACTGGCTTTCCTACGGCCGCACCTACAGCGAACAGCGCTACAGCCCGCTTAAGCGTATCAACGACAAGAATGCGCAGAAACTCGGTCTTGCTTGGTTCGCGGACCTTGACACCAACCGGGCGCAGGAAGCGACGCCACTCGTAGTCGATGGCGTGATGTATGTGTCGACCGCGTGGAGTCTCGTGAAGGCTTATGAGGCGCGCACAGGGAAATTGCTCTGGGCGTATGACCCGCAGGTGCGCCGCGAGCTCGGCGTGAATGCCTGCTGCGATGTGGGCAATCGCGGCGTCGCGTTGTGGAATCACAAGATTTATGTGGGAGCCTACGATGGACGTCTGGTGGCGCTGGATGCGGCGACGGGTAAGCTGGTGTGGAGCACGCTCACCGTCGATACCACCAAGCCCTACACCATCACGCAAGCGCCGCGGGTTATCCGTGGGCGCGTGATCATCGGCAACAGCGGCGGCGAGTACGGCACGCGAGGCTACATCTCGGCCTACGATGCGGAGACCGGAAAGCTGGCGTGGCGATTCTTCACCGTCCCCGGCGACCCCTCCAAGCCCTTTGAGAACGACGCGATGGCACGTGCGGCGAAAACTTGGTCAGGGGAGTGGTGGAAATTGGGCGGTGGCGGTCCGGTGTGGGACGCGATTTCCTACGATCCTAAACTCAATCTGCTTTATTTCGGGGTTGGCAATGGCGTGCAATGGGCGCGATCGGCGCGCAGCGAAGGGAAAGGCGACAACCTGTATCTCGCCTCGATTGTCGCGCTGCACGCCGATACGGGCGAGTACGCCTGGCACTACCAAGCGACGCCCGGTGAGGAGTGGGACTTCGACGCCGTACAACAGTTGGTGCTGGCAGACCTCAAAGTCGATGGCAAGCCTCGCCAGGTGCTTATGCAAGCAAACAAGAATGGCTTCTTTTACGTGCTGGATCGAAAGACCGGCGCATTGATCTCGGCAAAAGCCATCGTCCCGACGACCTGGGCCAGCGGTGTCGATCTGAAGACCGGCCGGCCGATCGAGAACAAAGAAGCTCGGTACAGCGAAACGGGCAACCCAGTCGATATCAAGCCCGGCCCCTTGGGTGCGCACAATTGGCAACCGATGGCTTTCAATTCGGAAACCGGGCTGGTGTACATTCCGGCGCAACAGGTTCCCATCCGCTACTTGCCGCTCCCGAGCCTGCCCATCGCTCCGATTGGCTGGAATTTGGGCGTCGCGCTGGCATCGCTAACTCCCCAGGACGAAGGATTTCTGCTCGCGTGGGACCCGGTGCATCAGCGCGAAGCGTGGCGCGTGGCCTACAAGGGCCCGTGGAATGGCGGTGTGGTCACGACCGCGGGCAATATCGTCGCGCAGGGGGATGCGTCGGGAAATTTCAACGTGTACCGAGCGGACAATGGCGAAAAATTGTGGTCGGTGTTTGCGCAGTCGGGAATCATCGCGGCGCCCAGCACCTTCGAGGTGGCAGGAGAACAATACATCGCCGTGCTCAGCGGTTGGGGCGGCAGCTATGCCTTGAGCGGCGGCAAGGCCGCGGCTATGTCGGGCAATTTGCGCAATGTCAGCCGGCTGTTGGTATTCAAACTCGGCGGTACCGATACATTGCCGCCGCTCGAGGCACGCGCGATAGTCATTAATCCTCCGCCGGAGCCTGCTGATTCGGCGTCCATCGCTCGCGGCGAACCACTCTTCGATCAATATTGCAGCGCCTGCCACGGCGAGCACGCAGTCGGCGGCGGCGTCGTGGCGGATCTGCGTGCTTCGAACTTTTTGAGCATGGATTTTTTCTACAACATTGTCCTCGATGGCGCGCTGAAAGATGCGGGAATGGCTTCCTTCAAGAGCGCTTTGAGCCGCGATGATGCCACCGCCATTCGCAACTTCGTCATTCACCGCGCGAATCAGGACAGCAATGCCGCTCCGCGACGCTGAGATGTTTTAGCCCGCCGTAAGAAACTCCTTACACCCCTTCAATCGTTGCAGCGATACCGCGCCCAGCCAAATCGTCGCATGATTGCTTGAGTAACTTCAGGGGCGGCAGCGCTCACTCCATAACGCTACAAAAGGGGTTTAGCATGGGTCGCGGAATATTGCTTTGGATGTTGGGCGTTCCTCTTCCGGTCATTCTGCTGTTGGCGATGTGTTCGCATCGCTAAGGGGAATATCATGGCGGAAACAATAATCGCAGGAAGCGCAGTCGCGATGGATGCAGGATCGGGTCCTGCAAAATCCGCGGCATCCTGGCCATCCATTATCGCCGGTGCCTTCGTAGCCGCGGCGGCGACCGTTATTCTGGTCGCACTCGGGTCGGGCATCGGATTTGCGTCCATTTCCCCCTGGCCGGATCGCGGTGCATCGGTAACGACGTTTGCCGTGACCACGGCCATCTGGCTCATTGTTATGCAGTGGGTTTCGGCGGCACTGGGGGGCTATATCACGGGACGATTGCGCACGCGCTGGGTTGGAACGCACCCGCATGAGGTGTTCTTTCGCGACACCGCGCACGGGCTGATTACCTGGGCGGTAGCGACAATTCTCGTGGTCGCGGTCGGTGTAAGCTCATTCAGGTCGGCGGCCGGCGCAGCGGGTCATGTCGCCGCCACGGGCGCCACAGCAGCCTTAAGCGCAGGGTCCGGCAGCGCGAGCGGCGCAATGTCCGCGAACGCCGCACCCTCGAATGCCAGTTCGCAAATCTCCCCATACGAGATCGACAAGCTGTTCAGAACGTCGAATTTTGGCGGGGCTGCTTTGCTGGCGGACGCACGGATGGAAACGGCGCACATTGCGGCCAACGCGTTTGCCAACGGCAGCATCTCTGCCGCCGATCGCGCCTACCTCGCTGAGCAGGTGAGTGCGCGCACCGGCGCCTCGCAGACCGACGCGCAAGCTCGCGTCGACAATTTCGTTGCCTCCATCACGGAAGCACAGGCTAAGTTGAAAGCCGAGGCAGATTCTGCAAGAAAAGCTGCGGCCGAAGCGTCTATTTACCTGGCCCTCTCAATGCTGATTGGCGCCTTTATAGCGAGTGTAGCGGCTGCGTTGGGCGGCCGCATTCGAGACGAGCACATCTAGCCCGTTTCCAAGGAGTGAACGATGGACGGAGCACACAAGCTCAACGACTTGTTTGATCAAACTGAAAAGTTGCTTGCCAAACTGGCTGATCAGCGCGGGCCTGAAATTCAGGAATTGCGTGAAAAACTACATCGCTCAATGGGCCAGACCCGGGTCGCTCTGAACAGAGCGCCTGCGCGGCAACACGTGAAGGTTCGCGATGTGGCTGCTTCCTTCAATGACTATGTGCAGAACTATCCCTGGATTGCCCTGGCGACAGGGGTTTTGGTTGCCTCGAGCATTGGTATCCTCGCCACCCGCGCGACCAAGCGCTCGCTCCATCAGAAGCGTGGCGATCATCAACAGCGGGCTGCTTAAGTACGGCTGAGCGTTGATTGGGGCTGCTGCGCTACAATCCTGATGTGCGCGTACCTTTCATCGCAGCGTAGCCGGTGTGGACTCGAGCCTGCTTGGCGGCGGTTCTGCTCGCGCAGGCCGTCTGCGCGCGAGCGGCAGATGAGGCCGCGCCGTCGCCCGCGCCACTACCTTGGAAGCTCACCGTCGGCGAGTACGCCTACGCCAACTACGCGGGCACGGACGTTAACCTTCGCTGGCGCGCCGATGACTCTAGTGCGTGGGTGGGGACATATTCGGACCGCGTGTTCGGAACTCAGACCCGTGCGGGCGCCGATACATCAATTGGTGTAGGTCAGTACATCCAAGTACAGCCGTCCCTTCAGGCAGCCTCGATGGGGTTTCTTGGTGGCAGTATCAATTTGCAGGTTGGTGCCTCTTGGTACGGTCTGGCCGGATTCGGGCGCACCGATGCGCGCCCGTACTTCAACCTCAATTTCGATCCGAATGATGCGCTGACCTTCGGAGCGGGCCATCATGCCGAAAACGGAATCAGCTACCTGGTCTTCGTTGTGGCCGATGATCGTTTCCACACCGGACAACGAGACTGGCATGCCAATGTGCAAATTCCCTTCGGCGATTCACATGCGACCCTGGATTTGCTGCGCAAAAGCGGACTGACGGATGCGGGTCCGATTACCGGTTGGGGCTTCAGCGCCAATTGGGATTGGCCTCGATGGTTTCTGCGCCTCGCCTACGATCCCCACCAGAACTTCTCTGCACAAGATGCCTGGCGCTTCGTTAGCGGCATCCGATTCTAGATAGGACTCCTCCTACGCGGGGTCTTTGATTCCCGGCGACAGCCAGGGTTTGCGGCCACCGATAGGCTTCCTCGTCCAATACAGGAGACCTGTCATGAGCCGAACAGTGGGTGAATTGCTAACGGCGACACTGGCGGATCTCGGCGTCTCCCAAGTCTTTGGAATAGTGGGAGATGCGTTAAACCCTTTCACGGATGCAATTCGGCGGGAAGAACGCATCAAGTGGTTGGGCGTTCGCCATGAGGAGGGCGCGGCGCTTGCCGCCGCCGGCCAGGCGAAACTGACCGGACGGCTTGGCGTTTGCGCTGGAACGACGGGACCGGGAGCCACGCATCTTCTCGCCGGCCTGTACGAAGCCAGGCATGACCACGCCCCGGTATTGGCCATCGCCGGCGATGTTCCGACGCACTTGGGCGGCATCGATTATTTGCAGGCGGCGGATCACGTGCAAGCGTTCCGCGATGTGTGCGTGTATGCCGCTTCGGTCAATTCCGCAGATGCAGCACCGGCGCAGATCCACGAGGCGATTGCGGCAGCGTATGGATCGAGAGGCGTCGCCCTGCTCAACATTCCGCAAGACGTGTTCGGCGCCAAGACATCTAAATCGGTGAGCAGTCTGGCGACCTTGCGCCCACTTCCGGAAACGGCCCCGTCCGATCTTGATCTGGCGGGCGCGGCGCGGCTCATCGACGGCGCATCGTCGGTGGTGCTTTTCGTGGGATTCGGAGCGCACTCCGCCAAGGACGAAATCGCTGAATTGGCGAAGACACTCTGTGCGCCCATCGTGCACACCTACCGCGCGCTCGATCTGTATCCTTTCGATGACGCCCAGGTGATCGGCGGTCTCGGACTCATCGGATCCAAGGCGGGATACGACGCGATGCATGACTGCGATGTGCTGGTGATGATCGGCAGCGACTATCCCTACTCAGAGTTTCTTCCGCAAAAGGCCCAGGTCATTCAGATCGATGAGCGCGCATTCGCGATCGGCCGACGCTTGCCGGTTGCGCAGGCAGTGATCGGCTCGAGCAGACTCTGCGTTTTAGGTCTGCTCGAACGAGTTAAACCGAAGGCCGACGACCGCTTCCTGCGTTCCGCCCAGAAGAGCTGGAAGTCCTGGGTCGAGATGCTTGCGGAAAAGGCGGATCTCTCCAGGAGCAAGGACTGCATACACCCTCAAGCGCTGGCGCGCGTTGTCAGCGATCTCGCCGCGCCGGATGCGGTGTTTTGCGTCGACACGGGAGAAGTCACGTTGTGGACGGGCAACTGGCTGCGTCCGCGAGATCGACAGAAAATCTCGGGCTCATTCAATAATGCGGCGGTCGGTGTGGCATTGGGGATGGCGAATGGCATCCAGGCCCTGGATCGAAAACGCCAGGTCATCGCGATGTGCGGCGACGGCGGATTCGCCATGCTCATGCAAGAGTTCATCACCTCGGCGCAGCATGATTTGCCGGTGAAGGTGTTTGTATTCAACAACGCTGGATGGGGACTCGTACATTTAGAAATGGAGGAGGCGGCTCTGCCGGTTTTCGCTCAGGGTGCAACCTTTAAGAACCCAGATTTCGCCATGTATGCGCAAGCCTGCGGCGCAAAGGGATTCCGTGTGACGCAGCCGAATGCGCTGCGCGATACGGTCGCGCAGGCGCTGGCAACACCGGGTCCGGTCATCGTGGATGTGGTGGTAAATCCCGCCGAAATTCCTTCCATGCCGCACATCCACGTCGATCAGGCCTGGAAGTTCGGGATTGGCAAGATGCGCGAGGTATTTGCCAGAAAATAGCTCCACGAGGTTTGAGCTGCGCGGGACAAGGCGAAGTTGATGGACTAAGATTCCTCGCCATGACAAATCCGAGCGCGCCATTGGACGGCTTGACAGTCCTTGATTTCTCCCACGCCCTGGCCGGCCCTTATTGCACCATGCTGATGGCGGCATACGGCGCCAAAGTGATCAAAGTTGAAGGTCCCGAGGGGGATATCGGACGCACTTGGGGGCCTCCGTTCAATGGCACCGATGCGTCATATTTTGTCGGCCTCAACAGCGGCAAGCAAAGTCTGGCCATTGACTTGAAGACACCCGAAGGGCTCGAAGTCTGCCGAAAGCTGGCTGCGCAGGCCGACATCCTGGTGGAGAATTTCAGGCCTGGCACCATGAACCGTCTCGGCCTGGATTACGCATCGCTGTCGGCGGCAAATTCGCGGCTCATCTATGTTTCGATTTCCGGCTACGGTCAGACCGGTCCCCGACGTCTCGAACCGGCGATGGACCTGATCATCCAATCCGCTTCTGGGCTGATGAGCATAACCGGCACCGCCGCAGGCGAAACCGTCAAGACGGGACACTCGATTGCCGATATCACCGCCGGACTGTTCTCCCTGATCGGCGCGATGATGGCGCTGGAGGCCCGCCATCGTACCGGCCGTGGACAGTTCGTCGATGTCTCCATGATGGATACCGTGATGTCGACTATGCTGCCAAGCTTTAGCCGCTTCTTGGCCTCAGGAGTCGTGCCGAAGCCGATGGGGACCTTGTTCGAAGGAATCGTTCCTTACCGCAACTTTGTGTGCGAAGACCGGGAAATTACCCTGGCGGTGGCCAGCGATAAGCTTTGGAAGAGCTTTTGCGAGGCGATCGGCCGTCCCGAGCTCGGCACTCATCCTGACTACAACACGAATCCATTGCGAGTGAAGAACCGCGGCATGCTCGAGCCGATGCTCGAAGCGATGTTTCGCTTGCGTCCCGCCGCGCACTGGGTCGAACTGCTTGCGCGCCACGGAGTGCCTGCCACCGTCGTGCGCAATCTCAAGGAAGTGATCGACGATGAACAAACCGCCGCGCGGAATATGACGCCCGTCGTTGAGCATGCCATCGCGGGTCCCATTCGCGTCATCGGCGTACCGGTGCAATTGTCCGAAACACCGGGACGTATCGGCAGCGCGGCACCGCTCTTGGGCGCGGACACCGCAGCCATTCTCAAGGCGATGAGCGGTAAATGATGCCTAGACCTGCGATCGGCTCCAGGTTAGCCGCTTGGTGACCGCGTAGTTCCACACGGCGCCCACCGCGATGCCACCCAACGCGGCAACGTACCAAATACCGGTGACGTCATTGAGATAGGTCGCAAGCCCTACGTTCATGCAGGCGCCCAAGCTGCAGGCAATGTTGAAGGACAGCCAGCCGCGCAGCCAGCGCAGGCCGCGCAGCCGCTTGTCTCGGTAGGTAAGGACATTATTCACGGCAAAATTAAATGTCATGGTGCAGACCGTTGCGATGGTCTGATCCGTCAAAAAGCTGCCGTTCGCAAAACTCCGCAATAAACTCAAAATCGTGAGGTGAACGGCGACACCCAGCGCGCCCACAATGCAAAAGGCGACGAACCGCACCGGTACGATGTGCCCGAACATTTTGTCGAGCAGCAGCATGACGTATTCCCAGGCGGTGAGCGAATCAAGTTTGCTGGCGCCGGCCTGACGCAGGCGAAAACTATACGGCAGCTCTTTGAAGCGCAGCGGCTCGGGGGAGGAGGCAAAAAGATCCATGAGAATTTTCGTGCCGATGTTCGACAACTTGCGCACCGCGCGTTCAAAGACAGGGCGGCGGAGCATGAAAAAACCGCTCATGGGGTCGGTCAACGTGTCCGGCGCCACCACGCGGCTGAGTCGCCTGCCGAATTTGCTCAGCCGCAGGCGGGCTGAGCCCCAATCGCCGGTGCCGCCGCCGGCCGCATAGCGGCTGCCGACCACCAAATCGGTCTCGCCCTGTTTGAGCTCTGCCAGCATGTGCGGAAGAAGGCGCTCGTCGTGCTGGAGGTCGCCGTCGATGACCGCAAGATACGGCGCCGAGCTTGCCAGCATTCCCTCGACGCAGGCCGAGGACAGGCCGCGGCGCCCCAATCTTTGCACGCAGCGAATGCGAGAATCCCTGTGCGCGAGTTGCCGCACCAAGTCCGCGGTGCCGTCCGGTGAGTCGTCGTCGACGTATATTAATTCCCAAGCAGAATCGGGCAGGCAGGCGCCGATGCGTTCCGACAATTCAATGACGTTTTCGCGCTCATTGAAGGTGGGAACGATGATGGAAAGCTCAGGGCCTCGAAGCGGTTCGTCCAACTCAATCACTCGTGCGTGGGGTGCCGGAGTATAGTATAAAGCCAGCCCCCGGCCTGATACGATTGCCGCCCCGCCGGGGTCTCATTTCTCGGGGTGTAGCTCAGACTGGTAGAGCGCTACGTTTGGGACGTAGATGTCGCAGGTTCGAATCCTGTCACCCCGACCACTGATTTTTTTGCGGACGACATGATTCGTTGGCCGGTCGTTGTGTGCGCTGCATTTGTCACCATACTTCTTCATCAAGACGCTTTCCGCGTGTATCAGCCGGATCCAAGCCGTGCTCCGTCGACTACCCCAGATCGGCGTAAACCCTTTCACGGAACCCGGAAATGATCCCGTACGATCGACTATAAAAAGTCCATTGAAAGTCAAGCCTTATGGTGCTACATTGTTATAACTATGAAGCGCACCCAAATTGCCATTCGCCGCATTGGTAACTCACAGGGAATCGTGATCCCGAAACCACTCCTCGCGCAAGTCGGACTCGAAGGACACGCTGAAATGTCCATCGAGCGGGATGCGCTGGTATTACGCAGACCTGCAAGGGCGGCGCGGGCCGGTTGGGCGGCTGCGGCGAAGAAGATTGCCGACCATGACAACGACGCACTCGTAATGGGAGAGTTTGGCAATGAGGATGACGCGGAGCTAACTTGGTAAGCCGCGGTGAGATCTGGTTGGTTACGCTAGATCCGACGATTGGGAGCGAGATCAAGAAATCCCGCCCTTGCGTGATCGTTTCGCCGCCGGAGATGCATGACTACTTGCGTACGGTCATCGTCGCGCCAATGACAACGAAGAGCCGGCCCGCGCCATTTCGAGTTCCGCTCTCTCATGGGGGCAAGAAGGGTTTGCTTCTCCTGGATCAGATTCGGGCCGTAGACAAGGTGCGGTTGGCGAAGAAGATGGGAAGCGTTTCGGCCAAGACCTTAAGCATCGCTTTGGATACACTGCAAGAAGTGTTTGCGAAGTAAAATTCTTTGCCTGACTGGGTGGACTGTTCACCAATTTGGGACGTAGATGTCGCAGGTTCGAATCCTGTCACCCCGACCATTTCACAACATATGCGACAATTTCATCCGCGGCTTCCTCAGCCGTGGTCTCTACGGTATTGACGCGAATTTCCGGCTGTTCAGGCGGCTCGTAGGGTGAGTCAATTCCCGTAAAGTGTTTGAGTTGTCCGGCTCGTGCTTTTTTGTAGAGCCCTTTGACGTCGCGCTGCTCCGCCACTTCGAGCGGTGTTTCAACATAAATTTCGATGAACTCACCCGGCAGGGACATCTCGCGCACCATTCGCCGCTCGGCGCGGAAAGGTGAGATGAACGCAGTAAGTACAATAAGCCCCGCGTCGGTCATGAGCTTGGCGACCTCGCCGATGCGGCGAATGTTTTCGACGCGATCCGCGTCGGTGAAGCCTAAATCCTTGTTGAGCCCGTGGCGGACATTGTCGCCGTCGAGCAGAAAGCTGTGCTTGCCGAGAGCGTAGAGTTTTTTCTCCACCAGATTGGCGATGCTGGATTTTCCCGCGCCGCTCAGGCCGGTGAACCACAACAGCCGCGGCCGCTGATGTTTCAAACGGGCGTGTGCGTCACGATCGATGTCAAGCGCCTGCCAATGCACATTGCTCGAGCGTCGCAACGCAAAATGCAGCATCCCCGCCGCAACTGTCGCATTGCTGATCTTGTCGATCAGAATAAATCCGCCGAGTTCGCGACTTTGTTCGTAAGGTTCGAACACCAAGGGTTTGTCCGCGGATAGATTCGCGACGCCGATGGCGTTGAGGCTAAGCGTCTTGGCGGCGAGGTGTTCCATCGTATTTACGTTTATCTGGTACTTTGGGCCGTAAACTGTTGCCGTTACAAGTTGCGTGGCGAGCTTCAGCCAATAAGGCCGGCCTGGGAGCAATTCCTCGTCGGCCATCCAGACCAATGTCGCTTCAAACTGATCCGCTGCCTCGGGGGGCTCCTTCGCGGCGGCAATCACATCACCGCGGCTGCAGTCCAAGTGGTCGGCCAAGGTGAGCGTCACAGCCTGTCCTGCGACCGCCTGTTGAAGATCCGCGCCCTGAGTGACAATTCTGGAGACAGTCGAGGTCCTGCCCGAGGGGAGCACACGCACCGAGTCGCCCGGTCGAATGCGTCCCTGTGAAATAAGCCCGGCGAAACCGCGGAAATCCAGATTGGGACGATTTACCCATTGAACCGGCATGCGAAACGGCCGCCGCTGCGCGCCGCTCTCGTCAATCTCGACAGTTTCGAGGTGCGAGATGAGCGAAGGGCCTTTATACCAGCTCGTATTGCCGGACGCGGCAGTAATGTTGTCTCCGGCAAGACTTGAAATTGGAATGGCAACAAAGTCTCGGATGCCGATGCCGCCGGCGAAGACGCGATAATCGGCAACAATTGCGTCAAATATTGGCTGTGCGTAATTTACCAGGTCCATTTTATTGACCGCGAGCACGATGTTCTTTATGCCGAGCAGATGGGTCAGGTAACTGTGCCGCCGAGTCTGCGTCAACACACCTTTGCGTGCGTCGACCAGGATGACGGCTAAACCAGCGGTCGACGCCCCCGTGACCATGTTGCGGGTGTACTGCTCGTGACCGGGGGTGTCCGCGACAATGAATTTGCGTTTCTCGGTCGCAAAGTAACGATACGCCACGTCGATGGTAATGCCCTGTTCACGCTCCGCCGCCAGCCCATCGACCAATAGGGCAAAATCGATATTGCGCCCTTGCGTGCCGATCCGTTGGCTGTCGGCTGCCAGTGCGGCGAGCTGATCCTCGAAAATCATTTTGCTGTCATAGAGAAGGCGCCCGATCAGCGTCGATTTGCCATCATCCACCGAGCCGCAGGTGATGAATCGCAGCAGAGATTTGTGCTGATGCTTGTGCAGGTAAGTTTCGATGTCCTGCGCAATCAAGTCGTGCGCTTTGTACGAGGACTCTACGGGTGGGCCGGTCATCAGAAATATCCCGCTTGCTTTTTCAGCTCCATCGAGGCGCTTTGATCGTGATCAATCGAACGGCCTTGCCGCTCCGAGGTGGTCGTCAAGAGCATTTCCTGAATAATCTCAGGCACGGTCGTCGCGCTGCTTTCCACCGCTCCGGTGAGCGGGTAACAACCGAGTGTGCGAAACCGAATTGATCGTTGCACCGGAATCTCGCCGGGACGCAGACGAAAGCGCTCATCATCGACCATGAGCAGCAGACCATCGCGCTCCACCGTGGGCCGGGGCGCGGCAAAATACAAGGGCACGATCGCTATGCTCTCAAGATGGATGTACTGCCAGATGTCGAGTTCCGTCCAATTTGAGAGTGGAAAAACTCGTATGCTTTCGCCCTTGTTCTTGCGGGAATTATAAATGTTCCAGAGTTCCGGTCGCTGATTCTTCGGGTCCCAGCGATGATTGGCCGAACGAAACGAAAAGATGCGCTCCTTGGCACGGGACTTTTCCTCATCGCGGCGCGCGCCGCCGAAAGCCACATCGAAGCCATATTGCGTCAGTGCCTGCTTCAATCCTTCCGTCTTCCACAGGTCGGTATGCAGGCTGCCGTGATCGAAGGGGTTGATTCCCCGCGCCGCCGCGTCAGGGTTCTGGTGCACGATGAGCTGCATGCCGCTGCGCCTGGCGACCTCATCGCGCATTTCGTACATGGCGCGAAACTTCCAGCGGGTGTCCACGTGCAGGAGCGGAAAGGGCGGGGCGCCCGGATAGAACGCCTTGCGCGCCAGATGCAGCATGACCGCGCTGTCCTTCCCCGCCGAATACAGCATCACGGGTTTATCGTTCTCCGAAATGACTTCACGCATGATGTGAATGCTTTCGGATTCGAGCCGTTGCAGATGAGTCAGGGTGACGAGGTCATTCTGCGCCGGTTGCTTGTTCATTCCACGTAAACCTACGCGGCCGCTAGCTCCGCCGTCAAGCCATGCCTGAATATCGCAAAATCGGTGGCTGCATAAGGGCAACTAGATGGTTGCACAAATGAAATAGCTGCTCTAATATGCATCCAGGAGGTTGCATATGAACACATCGACTGATCGCATTGAAAGAAAGGTACTCATCAAAGCGCCCCGCGCCCGTGTGTGGCGCGCATTGACCGATGCGGGCGAGTTCGGCGACTGGTTTGGCGTCAATTTCAAAGGCAAGACATTCGTCGCGGGAAAGCATATTCAGGGAAAGATCACTTATCCGGGGTATGAGCATCTGACTATGGACGTGCTCATCGAACGCATTGTGCCGGAGCAATTGCTTTCTTGGCGCTGGCACCCGGCAGCCATCGATCCAAAAGTTGACTATTCGCAGGAACCGACCACGCTGGTCGTGTTTGAGCTCAAAGAGGTTGATGGCGCCACGATGCTTACGGTGGCCGAATCCGGATTGGATAAGGTACCGCTGGCGCGCCGTGCGGACGTTTTCCGCATGAACAGCTCGGGCTGGGATGAGCAGATGGAGAACATCAAAAAGCATGTCGCCAAGACGTAAGGCGGCGGTTAAGCCTAAGCCGCTGCAAAATTACGCGCCGGTATTCGCGGCCTTAGGGGATGAGATTCGGCTCACGCTGGTCGCCGCCCTGTGTATGGGCGGTGCCATGTCGATCACGCAGTTGACGTCCGGGACCGAGATATCGCGGCAGGCCATCACGAAGCACCTGGGAGTGCTGGCAGCCGCGGGTCTGGTGCGTGACCTCAAGGTTGGGCGAGAAAGGCTGTGGGAATTCGAGCCTGCGCAATTGGACGAGGCGCGACGCACCTTGGAACTCATCGGCCAGCAATGGGATCATGCGCTCGCGAAGTTGAAGTTCGCCGTGGAGAGCAATCCCTCCTAAGCGTCTTAAGGGCGCTTCAAAACCCGAGAAACTCCTATATAATCCGCGCGCACTTCCGATTCGGTTTGCTTAGGTACCCGAGCATCGGCCTGAAAGATTACGTTTGGCGCTGTAACTTGTTGATTTATAAGGCGCCCGTAGCTCAACCGGATAGAGCACCGGCCTTCTAAGCCGGCGGTTGCAGGTTCGATTCCTGCCGGGCGCGCCATCTGAAAGTCGGACGTTTCGACGATGGTGGACGTAGCTCAGTTGGTAGAGCCCCGGATTGTGATTCCGGCCGTCGCGGGTTCGAGTCCCGTCGTCCACCCCACCTTTGATGATGGGTGCGAGTCGATGAGTGCGTTGTTGGAAAAGGTTTTTGGGCCGTTAGCTCAGCTGGTAGAGCAGTTGACTCTTAATCAATTGGTCGTAGGTTCGATCCCTACACGGCCCACCAATTCGCTGAAAAATAACAAGTTTTTGACGTCACTCACGAGAACCTCAAAAGTTTCCCCCCATAGATCAGAATTTCCCCCATTCGATTGGCAGAAGCTGTTCTCTCTGAATTTTTTCGAGCGTAAAACAGCGGCGAATCGTGGGGCGTCGTCCCCCATTCGCGCGTCAGCAGTGGAATGCGCGCGACTTGCGAGGGTCGGCGATTCAAATTCCGCGCGAGGAGTACCGGGTCAGCGGACGGGTTTGATGACTTCTGGTTTACGTCGATAGTGCCGCTTTGTAATCTCTTTGCTCGCGTGACCGAGCAAGTCGGTAGCCCTCTCAATGCTGGCCAGGTCGCTGCCGACTTTGCCGCGAAGATCATGCTCGGTGAACCGCTCTTTGACGTCCGTATCTTTAAGCAGCCGCGTCATGAAACGCTGCCACATTGAATCCCACCCCGTTGCTTGGCCGCTGTCTTCGTTGAAGTAGCCTTCGCCCTTGCTTGTGCAAAAGAGCCAGGGAGAGAAATCAATCGGCCGGGCAGCCTTGGCTTGTTCTACGGCCTGTTTGAGCGCCGCCGTCCACTCAAATATCCGGGTAGTGCGTTTGGTATGTACAGTCTTGTGTGGGCGCACCGCAATTCCGGTGTCGGTAAGATCGCTCATGCGCAGGCGGAGCATATCTCCGCGACGAATGCCGATTAGAAGCTTGAGTCGTATATACGCCTGGATCATCAGCACGGACCCAGAATTTCGTTTGGGCTTCAGTTCGAGAGCTCGGGCAATCTCCCAGTCCTCTACATATCTGTCTCGAGCGTTAAGCCCTCGTAGGCGCACCTCGCCTTTGAAGGGATGTCGATCGAGAATCCCCCATTCAACCGCCTTGGTAAAGACGTGCTTGAAGACGCGAATCTCGTAAAGCCCTGTAGCTCTGCTCTCCTCGCCGCTCTTCGTTACCCGGGTGTCGACATATTTGTAGATGTGTCGCGGGAGTACATCTCGGGGTCGCATGGCGCCAAAGACCTTACGCAAATTGATCAATGCTTGCATGTCACCGCGCCGAGTCGCTGCGGCCTTCTTCGGAATGACATCCAGTTTGTAGTGAGTGAGTAGGGCGTCTACCGTTGAATCGTGCTCGATTCGATGGACGCGCTTTGCCCATTCGGCAGCGGCCTCTGAGAGCGAACGGCCGAGACGAAATTCCTTCTTTCCGTCCCACAAATGCTCTTGGCCTATCGGCACGCGGTAATAGTAGGCGTCGTAGCGAAAGCGCCAACTCTTCGGATATCCGCGATTTTCGTTGTTCCTTGCGCGCGGCATAGAGGTCTCTCCATTTTTTGCAACGTCGATATTATCGCAATGTTCGCCGGGGAAGAGCCGCGGCTTTTAGCCGGCTTTGCAGCGATTCCGGCATATCGATCGTTGTTTCAGGCGTGCCTCTGTTGCCCCCCACGGCGATTTCGGCGAAGCGACGCAATGTTCGACTTTCCTTGAGCCAATCCATAAGTAGGAGGGCCGCGTTTGCCGTGAACGGTGGACATAGGCGGTTCTCTTGAGCCCAGACAGCTGCTGGTTTGAACTACTCGTAGGTTTGGCACGTTCGGCCGCACTATTGGTGCTGTTCGTGTACGCTTGCTCCAGCCATTAATTGAATACGATTCGCGCCTGCCTATCCAGCATGGACCGCGGCGAAACCGGAGGACATCCGATGACTAGCGGAGACTCCCTACCCAACCTCTTCGGGACTCTTCCGTCCGCCGCCGCGTCGAGCTATCGAAATCTGCGGGATCCGCCTAGTGAGAAAGCTCGAATATGCCGCGACTACTGTGACTACTTGTGGAGCCGCTTCTACCAATACGCGGACGAGGGGTTCCAACAGGACTTTCCCATACAGCCGCACCAGCGATTTTGGGAAATGTATCTCGGCGTTACGCTGTTGGATGCGGGACATACCATTGTTGCACCGAAACCCGGACCGGATTTTGGGCTTGTTCTCGGGGGGCGACGCATTTGGATTGAGGCGGTGACGGCGACGCCTGGGGATGCTGGAAAGCCCGATTCCGTGCCGAGGCTCGAGCTCAACGAAGCGGGGATCACATCGGGCTATGTCCCACAAGATCAGATCACCCTACGTTGTACGGCTGCGATCGCAGCCAAGTTTCCTAAGCAATATCGCCAGCATGTCGCAATGGGCGTCATCGGCGAAAACGATTGTTACATCGTTGCTGTAAACCATGCGGAGACCTACCAGTGGGCCGAGGTAGGAACGCCGCCCTTCATGCTTCGAGCAGTCCTTGGCTTAGGATCGATGTTCGTAACTCTCGATCGCACCACCGGCAAGATTGCTAACCAGGGTGTCCACTATCGAGGCAGCATTCCCAAATCGACGGGAGCCAAGGTCGATACAGCGCTGTTTCTAATTGCCGAGTCGGCTCCGCTGAGCGCGGTGATTGGTTCGGTGACTACCATTGGTACTCCGGTACAAATGCAGCAGGCTCGACACGCCATGGGTCAGGATTTCAGACTAATTATGAATCCGATGGCTCGAAACGCGGTTCCCGAAGGCCTCCTGATTCGTGGCGAAGTTGATGAAGTGTCGCTCGGCGCGACGGATTTTCAAGTGTCGGCGAGACTCCTGGAGCCGTAGGCGAGCTGGGACTAGCCTATACGGTGGAGAGATCTGCGAGGGTTGAACCCAAGAGAAGATCGTCGACGTCAACGATTTGTTTGCTATTCGGTACACACGACGGGAATGAAGCGCGGGTGATCAAAGTACAATTCAACAATTCGAGCCGGTGTTAGCAGGGGAATAACTATGCGCATCCTCAGCCTAGATGGCGGCGGCGCCAAGGGCTTCTACACATTGGGGGTACTCAATCAGATCGAGGCGATGTTCCACCGAAAGCCTTTGAGCGACCGATTCGACCTGATATTCGGGACCAGTACTGGCGCGATTATCGCTGCACTTCTTGCGCTCGGAAAAAGCGTTGAAGAAATCCACGTGCTCTATAAAAAGCACGTTCCGCATCTGATGTCCTTGACTTGGGCGTCCGCGCGGTCGGCCGCGCTGGAAAAACTCGCAGGTGAAGTGTTCGGAGACCTTACGTTCGGTGCGATGAAAACTAATATCGGGATAGTAGCTGCGCGATGGCTCGAAGAAAAGCCAATGATTTTCAAATCGAATGAAGACCAAGCGCACGGAATGAAGTCGACCTTCAATCCGGGGTTTGGCTGCAGTGTTGCCGATGCCGTAGTCGCGTCCTGTTCCGCTTATCCCATCTTTAAACGGAAGATAGTGACACTCGTCGGGGGCAGTCGGGTGGAGCTCCTTGATGGTGGATACTGCGCTAACAATCCGACTCTATATGCGATTGCTGACGCGGTGAAGGCGCTTAAGATGGATCATAAGCAACTGCGTGTTGTGAGCATCGGAGTAGGTAGTTATCCGGAACCAGCGAAGTATTTTCACAAATGGGCGATTGATAAATTCTTTCTAGTTCGGCTGCTGCATAAGACGTTGGCGATCAATACGCATTCCATGGAGCAGCTTGCCGATTTGCTATTCAGAGATGTTCCTATGGTGCGTGTGAACGACGCATACAGCACGCCAGATATGGCGGCGGATCTGATGGAGCACAATATCCGGAAGCTGGACATTCTCTATCAGCGCGGTGGGGAATCGTTTGGGAAGCATGAGGCAGATCTCCGCGCTTTGTTGGCTTAAGACGATCAGTTCGGGAGCGCACCAAGGTCACGGCCTTATGGCCATTAACGGCGCTTAGACGGGAATTAGCAGCTGATACGAATTGGCAACTACCATCGCGGCCGTAATGTGTTCCCACCCGATGATTATCTCCACGAGGGTTTCGCTGCGGTGCTGCTTCGACCGCATTAACAGCGACTTGTAGTCGGTGCCGGAGGGCGACGGTATGGCCTCGGGATGGGTGTGCCATTCGCCGACATAGTCGATGAGCCCACCGCTTGACTGCCACGCAGCGGTCGCGCGCCGCTGGTGTGAGTCGCATTGTCGGACAAAGCGGTGCCGTTGTCGCAAATCATGTGGTGAGGGCAGCGTAATGACGGTAATTTCCAGATGCGGATCACGTCGTAGTCCCAAGAGCAATCCGCCGGCTTCGCGATCGTCACCGTCTGTTATGCAGAATGCCTCGAGTCGCGCAACCGCCTCGGCGGACAAGAGTACAAACCTATCTTGGGCTGCCGTCGTCAGAGCTTTGGGCCACACGCGGGACACGATGGCGTCTTTCTCGGAGATTTGGGTTTGATGTATTGAGTCATTTTGTAATCGATTTGTATGGACCGCAGGGTGGGCTCTGGGACTCCGGATACCCAGTCTGTAACGGCCTGGATCGCTAATCCGGCAGCAGTCAGTGCGGCGCCTCCATTGAACGGAGTGTAGGCATCGTCGCAGCCGCGTCCAATGCGTATGTCGACAGGGCTGTTCGCTGATGGATCGAAGTCTCGCCGCGTGCCGTGTGACTTCCAACAGTGTAGACAGCCTTGATCTTCATTGGCCAACATGAAGCTTTGAACTGAGGTGCCATTGCCATTTATCCACACGAAGAGGATGGGCGGGCTCTCGCCTACCACAAAACGTGCATTGAGTGCTTCGGATAGCTGCTCCTCGCCGGTTGCGTCGATGATGAGGTCAAAGTGTTTTAGCGGCAAATCAAGCGCGGAACCAGTTCTTGGGCGCACATCAATGCCGGGCAGTGATCGGGTCAGATCTTGCGCCAGCGCTTGGGACTTTTCAGAGAGGAGTGCGTCAAATCCGAGTCGATGCCGGCCAATATTGCCTCCCGAGAAAAAGTCGGGATCGATCAGCGTCAAGGAGCCGCCGCCAAAGCCGGCGCCACAACGTGCGAGTCCGTGCGCGACGTGTCCGCCGATTGCGCCGCACCCCACAAGCAGGATGCGCTTTGCCAGCAGTGATTTTTCTTCGTCGCGCAGATTGCGATCAACGAGATACTCGGTATCGATCCGCAGCGGCAAATACCGTTTGACTGCGGTGCCAGCAGAGCGGCTCCATATCGCATTGATAAAACCCTTTTGATGACGGAATTTCACAGTTCTTGCGTGCATTGGTAGATCAAACGAGAAGCCGACCCACGTGGGCTTGGCTTGCACGATAACGAAGACTCTGTTCACCCAACGCCCGTTAAGCTGCGCCAGCGCGACGCGGAATTCACGCAGCAACGCCGGCGCAACGTCCTGCAGCCAGTGTGTTAGCGATTGCAGTGTTTGCGGAGGCCAATCGGACGTACCGGCCAACAACGGCTGTTGGCTTGGTAGTAAGAATGCAGCCGCCTCCGTTTCTTGTGGAGAATAATGGGTGTACTTTTGTATCGCGTCGATCCCGGTGCTACAGAGCAGATGCAGTTGCTTGGCGGGCAGGGCTAAGGTGACCACTTTCAGGGCCTGGAATGTTATCGCCGGCGGTGCATCCAACAGAATGCCATCGCCGCGCCAATAGGCTGCAAACTCGCCATTGACGTCGCCTGCAACGTTGCCTCGCTTGACGTCCAACAAGACCGCCGTGGCACTGTCAAGGCAACCTAATATCTGAGGGCCCGCGTCATATCGGTCGACAAATGCGAGCTTTGAGTTGGCATAACAGATGACGTTGCCGGAAAGTATGTGGTTGCAGCCGGGCGGCACCCACGCCGGGAGCTGATCTAGGCGAATTATCGGCAAAGACTGCAACTCGGCGTCCGCGAAATCAATGTACACCGGGATAGTCTCTCCGCAGACGTTCAAGACGCCGCGGTACTGCAACGCGACCGTGTTTGCCTGCGTGAAACCGCGCCCAAGCAAGGCGTCATGTATGTCGTCAAATCTGGGTAACGCGCTCATCCGGCCTCGCGCCGTCCGACGATGGGCGCGGCCACGATGCGCCGCGGCGCGATCGCATGGACAGTGTCCTCGGGCGATTCGACGCGTATGCGATCGGGGCGATTGGGAAAACGCGTGCCGAATTGTTGCCGCAGCGTCTCGCACGCACTTGTCGGAGTATGGCGACCCGAGACACAGTCTGAAAGCGTGGTCCGCAACAAACCGATACGCTTCACCAGCGTGCTGCGGATTCCGTCCTGATCCAGCTGCTTGGCAAGATCTTGCTCGGGTATGACAGGGATGGAGACCGATTCCTGCAATAATTCCGGGATCCTTTCGCAAACTTTGATGAGTGCGAGGTCGTCGCGGCCTTCGATTCTGCGATCAAGCGCGGCATCGACCAGCGCCATCAGGAGCAGCGATTTGGGATCGCCGTTTGGCCAAGCTTGGGCGTCGCGCCAGGCCTTCAGATATCGTATGAGGCGCCGCAGTTGTTCTGATTTGAGCAACACTTGTCTCTCAATCCATTCCTTGATGGGGCGCGGGTCCGAGTCCAGCCAGCCTAGCGTTTTGTGTGCCAACCGAACCTTCGGAGGCATTAGTTCCCAGCGATCGTCCAAGGCGTCGTCTCGGAAGTATTCGTCAAAGGTGAGCGCGCTCTTGGCCAATAAGTATTGCTCCTGCGCGATACTCGAGAAGTCGTCGTCCGGAATGCTATAGAGCGGAACGTCGATATGCTTGTCCTCAGCGACGACGATGCGCGTGCAGTTCGGGTTGTCAGTGACGACATGCCATTTTCGTGATTTGGCAAGCTCCGTGATCGCCGTTTCGACCATTTCAATCAACAGCCGGCTGACCGCCTTCGGCGAACCCGTATCCTCGCAGAAGCTCAACGGCACATAGATTCCGTCGTCTAGATCCGCCTGCTGGCGCGGCGGGAATGCGGGGGCATTGATCAGCCGATACGCGTAGGATCCTTGGGTAATGAACTTGGGCGCCACTCCCTTGCCTGACGAATCGAGGCGTGCCGCCGCAAATCGTTTGGGCAGCTCCGTGCGCAGAAAATTTCGCAACATAGTCCGGGCCGCCATGAGGTCCGACTTGTCGGAGGGGGAGAGCGAGATCTGCTGTTCGAAGCAGTCGGTGATCGTCGCGGTAAACAAAGGATGCAGGTTAAGGGTATTCACGGGAGTGCTCTTGACGCCATTGGCGCAGTTGAAAGATTAAGTCATTAAAGTCTCTGGAATCGTTGCCGATGTAATATTTACAGTTGACAATTTATCAAAAATTGATACCATTTGTCAACCTAAGGTCGGTAGGAGAAATATTATGATAGGTCATAGACTTAGGACGGCACGGGCTGCCGCAGGACTCTCACTAAGGGACCTAGAAAGTAAGATTGACAACCTCGTCACAGCGCAGGCCCTAAGCAAGTACGAACAGGATGAAATGATGCCGGGGTCTCAGGTACTGATCGCCGTCGCTAAAGCCTTGGGAGTATCTGAGGACTACTTATTGTCCGAGCAGGAGATGTCGCTCGACGGGGTGGAATTTCGTAAGAAGGCAAAAATGAGCGCCAAGGAACAGGCCCAGGTCGAGGCCCAAGTGCTGCATCTCTTCGAGCGATACCTCGCCGTCGAGGAATTGCTCGGTCTGACGATCGAATGGGATAAACCGCGAGAAGCTCCCTATCCTGTCGTTAACAATGTGAGCGAGGCGGACCGCGCAGCGCGCAGCCTACGTCAAGATTGGGGTCTTGGACTCGACCCTCTACCCAATTTGGTCGAGTTGCTGGAGGAGCGTGGCATCAAGATTTTGTCCATCGTGGCGGATAAAGTCGATGGACTGACGGCCAAGGTTCTGCGGTCGAATCGGCCGTCGTTGCCTGTTATCGTCATCAACAGCAGTGATTGGGCGGAGCGCAAGCGATTCAATCTGGCCCATGAGCTCGGCCATCTTGTGATGGAGGTGGCTCCGGGACTGAAGTGCGAGAAAGCTGCTCATCGTTTTGCCTCGGCATTTCTTATGCCGGCTGAAGCCTTGTGGAATGAAGTGGGCAAGCACCGGACGTCAGTGAGTTTGGCCGAATTGCTACAGCTGAAAAATCTCTTCGGGACGAGCTTTCAAGCGATCACGTACCGGTGCAAGGACCTTGGAATCATCGGCGAACAGTTGTTCAAGTCTCTTTTCGATGTATTCGAAAACCGCGGATGGCGATCATTTCCGTTCGAGGAGCCTGGCGCAATCTCTCCCAAAAAGGAGCAGCCAAAACGATTCGAGCGACTGTGTTATCGCGCCGTGGCAGAGGGCGCGTTGTCCGAGGCTAAGACCGCCGAATTGCTTGGCATCAGTGTCAGAAAGTTAAACGATCAGCTTGACCACCCAGAGGCTGCAGCCTCATTCGCCTAAAAATGCATGACGATACTTGTGTCAGACACTTCGGTGTTGATCGACCTAGAGCGCGGCGAACTGATTGCTTCCGCCTTCAGGTTGTCAGCCACTTTTGCCGTGCCTGATGTGCTTTTCGAGCGCGAACTCCGTGAATACGGTGGGGACGAACTCTTACGACTTGGACTGAGAGTTGAATCGCTCGACGGCGAGGGGGTTGCCATGGCGATGAGCCACCGACACGCGCAGCGACTGTTGACAGTGCCCGATAGCTTCGCACTGGCGTTGGCCAAGATAAACGGGTGGACGCTGCTGACAGGCGACGGGCCGCTTCGAGAATTGGCTAGAGTCGAGAACGTCGATTGCCACGGCGTGCTATGGCTACTCGATGAATTCGAGACCCAGTGCGCCGCGACACATCTCCAACTTCATGGAGGTCTTGAAAAGATCTCTTCTCATCCGCGTTGCAGGTTGCCCAAGCAAGAAGTTGCCAGTCGCCTCAGCCGTTACCTTAGCCATTTATAACGGAATACGTGCGATCCAAGATCGGTGTCGTCAGAATGACTAACCTCTTTCGCAGGCGCCTATGAGATTATTAGAAGATGTTACTTTCCATCACTTCTACATCGTCACCTGCGACCGATCTTGGTTATTTGCTGTTCAAGAACCCGGCTCGCGTTCACGGATTCGATCTTTCGTTCGGCAAAGCCACGGTTTTCTATCCGGAGGCGACCGCAGAACGCTGCACGGTATGCCTGCTGCTTGAGGTAGATCCGATCGGCATGGTCCGTCGGAAATCCGGGCCCGCCGGTGACGGAGGAATCTTCGGCCAATACGTCAACGACCGCCCGTATGTCGCCTCGTCATTTCTGTCGGTCGCCATATCAGAGGTATTTGGGACTGCAATGACGGGCCGATCGAAGGATCGACCCGAGTTGGCAATGACCGCAATGCCACTTGAAGCGCACATTCCCGTGCTTCCGAGCCGGGGTGGGGAGCCGCTAATTAAGCAACTATTCGAGCCGCTAGGTTACTCGGTCGAGCTGGCGCGGATTCCACTCGATGCTGAGTTCCCGGATTGGGGCCCCAGCCGATATTACTCTGTAACCCTGAAAGGCAATCAGCGCCTTCAGGATCTCCTAAGTCACATCAATGTACTGATCCCGGTTCTTGACGATGAGAAGCACTACTGGGTTGGCGACGATGAGGTCGACAAACTGTTGCGGCGGGGCGGTGACTGGCTCCCCGCTCATCCTGCAAAAGAGCAAATCGCGCACCGGTACCTCAAGCACCGCCGGAGCCTCGCGCAAGAGGCGATTGAGCGGCTCGCTACTAACGCAGACGTTGAGTCCAATGACGACGCGACGCCCACGCGGATAGCGCCCGGTCGCGAGGAGGCACTCGAAACCAAAATCAGCCTCAATTCGCAACGTATCGGCCGCGTGGCTGAGGCCATACAAGACTTAGGCGCGAAATCCGTCATCGACTTGGGTTGCGGTGAAGGAAAACTGATTCGGGAGCTCGTAAAGCAGCGACAACTCGACCGCATTGTCGGGATGGACGTATCACTTCGCTCGCTCGAAAGGGCCCGAGACCGATTACGCCTTGAGCAACTTGCACCTGCTTTTCGAGACCGCATTGAATTGATCCACGGTTCCCTCATGTATCGTGATCGCCGACTGCAGGGGTTCGACGTTGCGACTGTGATTGAGGTTATCGAACACCTTGACGTGGCAAGGCTGCGCGCATTTGAGCGGGTCCTGTTTGAGCAAGCACACCCGAAGGCGGTGCTTGTCACCACACCGAATTCCGAATTCAACGTCAAATTCGAGACTCTCCCGGCCGGACAGTTCCGGCATCCGGACCATCGCTTCGAATGGACCCGTGTTGAGTTCAGGAAATGGGCAAATACCATCGCGGATAGATTCGGTTACACGGCTCGCTTCGACGGGATCGGCGAGGCCGATGCAGCGTTGGGTGCACCCACCCAGATAGCAATATTCGAGGCGCGCTGAGCCGTGGAAATCAAGATTCCCGAATTGGCGCTGGTCGTACTTGTAGGTCCTTCGGGTTCGGGCAAGTCCACGTTTGCCCGTGCCCATTTCAAGTCGACCGAAATCATCTCATCCGATTTCTGTCGCGGCTTGGTGTCGGACGACGAAAACAGCCAAGCGGCGACCAACGACGCGTTCGAGGTTCTCTATTTCATCGCGGCAAAGCGGTTACGTGCTGGGAAGTTGACGGTCGTAGATGCGACAAACGTTCAGCCGGAAGCTCGAAAGCCGCTTATAGCGCTCGCCCGCGAATACCATTGCTTGCCGGTTGCGTTGGTTCTGGACACACCGGAGAGAATTTGTCGTGATAGGAATGCAAATCGCCTGGACCGCAACTTCGGCGAACATGTTATTCGCAACCAGTGTAGCCAGCTGCGCAGGTCCCTGCGTGGTCTTGAAAAAGAAGGCTTTCGGCACGTCACGATATTTAAGTCATCCGAGGACCTCGCCGGACTAACGATACATCGCGAAGCGCTGTGGAATAACAAGAAGCACGAAAGTGGCCCACTGGACATTATCGGTGACATACACGGGTGTCTCGACGAGACCCTGGAACTGCTGGCCCAGCTTGGCTATGACGTGGCAATCGTCGATGGTCGCTACACACTGAGCCATGGCCAGGGGCGGAAAGTCGTATTTGTCGGTGACCTTGTAGATCGCGGTCCCAATTCACCGGGTGTGATTCGGCTAGTGATGGATTCAGTCGCGGCCGGAGCTGCGTTCTGCGTTGCCGGAAACCACGACGTCAAGCTCTCTCGCGCTTTGCGTGGATGCGATGTGAAAGTTACGCACGGGCTGGCTGAGTCGCTCGAACAACTCAAGCATGAGACACCCGAATTCCGTAACTCAGCGGCGGATTACCTCGACGGTTTGGTAAGTCACTACGTTTTCGACGCAGGCCGATTGGTAGTGGCCCATGCGGGACTTCGAGAGGAAATGCACGGCCGCGGCTCAGGCGCAGTGCGTCAGTTCGCGATGTATGGCGAAACCACTGGGGAAACTGACGAGTACGGGCTGCCGGTTCGCTACAACTGGGCCGCGGACTATCGAGGGAAGGCGATGGTGGTTTACGGACACACACCAGTGCCCGAGGCTGAGTGGATTAATAACACAATCTGCCTCGATACCGGATGCGTGTTTGGCGGAAAGTTGACGGCTCTACGTTACCCAGAACGTGAACTTGTCGCAGTACCGGCTCACCGAATGTATTACGAGCCGGTCCGTCCGCTGGCGCCTTCCAGGAGTCAGGCGCTTTCGGCGCAGCATGAGTTGGATGACCTGCTTGACCTGGACGACGTCTCCGGGAAGCGGATTATCGAAACTCGATTTCATCGGACGGTCACGATTCGGGAAGAGAACGCCGTCGCTGCACTTGAGGTTATGAGTCGGTTTGCCGCGAATCCAAAGTGGCTGATCTATCTCCCCCCGACGATGTCACCGAGCGAGACAAGCTACAAAGACGGCTTCCTTGAATACCCGATCGAAGCGCTTGAGTACTACAGAAAAAACGCTGTCGAGACAGTTGTATGCGAAGAAAAGCACATGGGCTCACGTGCTGTTGTGGTCGTGTGTCGGGATGAGGCTACTGCCAAAGCACGATTTGGAGTGGAGGGTGAGGGGACCGGAATTATATATACGCGTACAGGCCGCCGTTTCTTCAGCGACGGTGAGCTTGAGCGAGCGGTTTTGAACCGACTGATCTCGGCTCTCACGAGCGCGGGATTTTGGGAGAGGTTTCAGTCAGATTGGTTCTGTTTGGACTGTGAGCTCATGCCGTGGTCGGTCAAGGCCGAGGAGCTGCTCAGGACCCAATATGCGCCAACCGGAGCAGCTGCGAACGCGGCTGTGGATTCCGCGAGAACTGTGCTGAGAGAGGCGGACCGCCGGGGGCTCGATGTTAGTGAGTTATTACATGCCTTCGATGATCGCGCCAATCTTGTTGGCCGGTATGTCGACGCGTACCGGCACTATTGTTGGCCGGTCCGCGGCGTCGAGGACATTAAGCTCGCGCCTTTTCATATCCTGGCTAGCGAGGGTGCCGCGCACGCGAATAAGACTCATGTCTGGCATATGGAGACGCTGGCGGAACTCTGCAAGGCTGACTCCGAACTGCTATTGGCTACGTCATTTCGGGCCGTTCGATTAGGCGACAACGCCGCGGTCGCTGACATCACCCGCTGGTGGGAAGATATGACGGCGAAAGGCGGGGAGGGAATGGTTGTAAAGCCTTTGGATTTTATTGTCGTCGGGAAGCGTGGGATCATCCAGCCGGCCATAAAGTGCCGAGGACCAGAATATTTGCGGATTATCTACGGGCCGGAATACTCTCGCCTCGACAACCTTGAGCGCCTTCGGGATCGCGGGCTTTCAACGAAGCGGAGCATGGCGACTCGGGAGTTCGCGCTCGGCGTCGAGGGCCTAGAGCGATTCGTGCGTCGCGAACCACTGCGGCGAGTTCATGAGTGCGTATTCGGCGTGCTTGCCCTTGAGAGCGAGCCGGTCGATCCGCGCCTGTAGTTCGTGACGCCAGTTGCCCTTTTGGGAGATGCGGACATCCATGGATTCGAGTCCTTATTTTCGCACCAAATTGCGGCAGTAGAAATCTCACTTGTACAATTGAACTGACAGGGAGAGTCGATCTAATGCAAAAACAATACGCCGGAATTACCTCCCAAATGCTTTTGGAAATAGAAGCTATTTCCGAAGAGATATCCCATCAAGGGGAAAAGGGTAAAAATAACGAGCTTATATTGGCGGAGTTTTTAGAGCGACACTTGCCGAAGCGTTACACGGTATCCACTGGCAAAGTGAAAGCTACAGGCGATCTTAAGAGTGGCCAAATCGACATAATTATTCATGACAGGACTAACGTGCCAGCGCTTACCGACGGGCATGCATGGAGCATAGTTCCGGTGGAAGCAGTTCACGCAGTAATCGCTGTTAAAACGACACTAAATAAGACAGAACTTACGGATGCGCTGGACTCTATTCAATCTGTGAGAATCCTACCAAGACACGCGGCGGTCTATTACCCTCCTACGGGCGGTGTGATGAAAGTGCTCGAGAAGGATGTTCTAAGACCGAGGGCCTATGTATTTGCCTTTAAATCGAACTGGAAGAATACAGACTCCATAGATGTGGCACTGAAGGATCTTCTTCCTGGCATTAATGATGATTATCGCCCTAATGGTGTTTGCATTCTTGATCAGGCTTTTATTATCCGCCGAGCCTATAAGTTAGACACAATTGTTTTTCCCCAACATGCACTGATGCATTTCTTTAATCATCTAGTGCTTACCCTGAGTACCAGGCCTATATTTTCCGTGGACTTATCCAAGTACATTACCGAAGACTACGGAATACTTTCGCCGAAAGGGGACGTAGGATCGTCAGACGTGAAGCCCACTACTTAAGAGACTGATCTCGATAAGGTGGCGCCGTGATTTTTGGCGTCAGCGTGTCGCGGTCGCCGCCTCCGATTGGGAGCGAGCCGGTCGATTGCACCTATGGTCCACTAGCCCCAAGCTGTCCCATTGGAAGATATGGACATCTATGAATTCAAAGCCTTATCTTCGCAGATCTCGGCAAATTGTGGGACAGTTCGCGGGGCATAAGTGATTGTTTTTAAAGCTCTAAATGGTATTCGGCGCGGACGTCTCTTAATCAATTGGTCGTAGGTTCGATCCCTACACGGCCCACCAAATTCAAGTAGTTACGCGCCAATCGGACGAAAACCTTCTAAGAGAAGCGCGAAATTCTAAGAACCCTCTCCCTCGCGGAATCTTATGTCGCGAGTCCGTTAATTTCGGTTGCCTACCGTCGTCCGCTTGCATGCAAAGCGCAACCGACTTATTGCCGCTGCAATCAGCGCGATCTTGACTCATGGCGCCGGCGGCCGAATACGTGTGGCTGGAACGCACTGGCGGCTTTGACTATTTAGACGAGCTCGACACGGCGTCAGTCCTTGCCCGGACTACCCGTGCGGCTTAAATGCCAACTCCAAACGCTTGCCAGCTTCAGTTAAGTCGGACTCGTTCGCCGTGAAGTTGGCGCTAAACGACACCTTTCCAACGAACACTGTGCGCCGCTCGAACCAATGCCGGAAAGAGGAATTCGGTTTAGGGCGCCCGTCATGTTCACGAATAAAACTATTGTGACGGAGGCTCATCCGGACCATCGACTGCCACGAAGATGCAACACCAATTCTCTCCGCCAAGGATATCCGCCGCCGCAGACCGGACCACCAAACCCGCCAATCGGTTGTGGGTGATGGCCCAACACGATTAGGTCAATCCCTGAGCGTTTGCTGTAGCTGATGATCTGATCGACTGCGTCCCGACGGTCAGATGACCCATTGCGCCTACTCCGCGAGCGTTCAGCAACTCGATGGATTCGTCCAGCATCTTTTGATGGACACTGACCTGATTATCGACGAAACAAGGGCGCCAACTGCACCGGCCAACAGGAAGGTCGGCAGAGCCAGAGGGAACCGTTGCCACCACGTGAACGTGAGCCTTCAATAAGATGGCGAGTTCTGCGCCGCCCGCAAAGCCCCGTGTCCAACCTCAGAACCATCGTAACCAATCAGCGCGCTTTTAAACGTCTGGTGATGATTCTGTTTGATATCTAAGTGTCTGACAGAACTCTTTTTTTCGGACGCAGCTAATGTTTATTAACTAGATAGCATATAATTAGATTACTATGATTGTGGATGTAGAGGAGCGATTCAGTAACGCTTTGCACAACACGGCGCGCGCATGGCGTTTGGCGGTCGATCATCGGCTCAAGCATCTCGGCCTTAGTCAAGCTAGTTGGATGACGATTGCAGTAGTGGCCCGCGCTCCTTCTCCCTTATCCCAATCGGAAATTGCCAGTCGCCTGGCCGTGGAAGGCGCAACCATCGTCTCCATGATCGATCGCTTGGCGAAGTCGGGACTGGTCATCCGCGAGACCTCGTTGACAGACCGGCGCATCAAGCACGTGTGTCTGACCGACGCGGGCGATAATCTCTATGCGAAAGTAAAACGCGAGGCGCTCGCGGTAAGGCAGCAGCTCTTAGCGAATCTCGATCGCGAAAAACTGCGCCTCGCGACTGAGCTGCTCGAAGAACTGCAAGGCATCTTGGAGTCTCTCCCGTGACCACGCTGCTAAACCGTCCGATGATCACGATCTCGATCATGCTCGCTACGATCATGCAGACGCTCGATAGCACAATCGCCAATGTCGCGCTGCCTCACATGCAAGGCAGCCTTTCCGCTTCGCAAGACCAAATCGCTTGGGTTCTCACAGCGTATATTGTCGCCTCGGCCATTGCGACACCTCTCACGGGTTTTTTGTGCGACCGCTTTGGACAGAAAACAGTCTTTCTGACTTCCGTGGCAGGTTTTACCTTCGCCTCCGCACTGTGCGGCATTTCCGATTCTCTGAGCGAGATCGTCGCAGCGCGCCTTCTGCAAGGCGTGTTCGGAGCCGCCTTCGTGCCGCTATCCCAGGTTGTATTAATGGAAATCAACCCGAGAGAGAAACAGGGATCAGCGATGGCGATATGGGGAATGGGGGTGATGGTGGGCCCAATTTTGGGACCCACGTTAGGCGGTTGGCTGACAGACGAGTACAACTGGCGGTGGGTATTTTTCATCAATATTCCAGTAGGCATCGCCACCTTCTACGGCATATGGAAATACATTCGTCCGTCGCCTGCGGAGAGGCGCATGCAAATCGATCTGTTTGGATTCAGCGCCTTGAGTCTGGCGGTTGGAGCTTTGCAGATGCTGCTGGACAGAGGCCAACAAAATGATTGGTTCTCCTCTACTGAAACCTGGGCAGAAGTCGTTGTTCTGGTGATCGCGGCCACGTATTTTGTGGCGCACACGGCGTTGACGCCCGCGGACAAGTCCTTTTTCGACTACCGACTCCTCAAAAATACCAATTTCGCGACCGGCACCCTGTTCATTTTCGTCGTCGGCTTAGTGATGTACGCCAGTCGCGCCCTGATTCCCACCATGCTCGAAAACTTGCTTGGATATCCAGTGGCAACTACCGGGTTGATCTGTTCCCCTTCCGGTATCGGCACGATGCTTGCGATGCTGGTCGCAGGTCGCCTCATTGGAAAGGTGAGCATACGTCTGATGCTGACAATTGGTTTTGTAACCTTGGCGATTTCTCTGTGGCAGATGAGCCGCTATTCGCTCGACTTGGGAGTCGACGAGATAATTTGGCCGGGGGTGTGGCAAGGGATTGGATTGGGCCTGGTATTCGTGCCGTTGAGCACCTCAACCTTCTCAACCTTGGAGCCATACATGCGAAGGCAGGGCACGGCAATTTTCAGTTTAGTTCGCAACATTGGCAGCAGTATCGGTATTTCCCTCGTACAGTTCCTCTTGGTTCGCAATACCGTTATCGCCCACGCATCGCTCGTCGAACGAGTGACGTACGCCAATCCGGCGTGGAGCGATCTGGCGACCGGCTCCGCATACAACCTGCATAGACCGGCCGCCGCTGCCGCTCTGGATTCCGTCATCACACAGCAAGCTACCATGATCGCCTACATTGATGATTTTTGGTTCATGTGTATTCTTTCCGTGGCCGTTCTGCCTTTGGTATTCTTGCTCAAGCCGCCGCGCTACTCACAGACCGAGCCTACTGCGATCATAGACTAAGGTGGTTGGCCCATCGTAAATATCGGCCGCCCCAGAATCGTCTTATCAGTAAAGTGAATTCCCCAAAGGACCGATGCGCGGCATCACTGATGTGTTCAGCACGCGCCGTCAATCCCTATTTGCAATGCGTCTTGTGGACCCAAGCGTCCTTCCCTTGGCATCTCGAATTCGAGCGGCCATTCGTTTGATAATTCGTTTGACCTCAGTCTTAGTAAGGGTGGCTGGGTGTTTCACCTTCGCTGCGACTATACTCATTTGCGGGCAGGGCTTCTGTTTTTCGGCCATCGCTTCACTCTAGATGTGACTGCAAAAGCTGTGCAACAACACAGTTTAGTGTTGGCGACAATTGACGTTGTTGACAATGGTCGGGGCCAAGTCTGAATTTGGCCATTGCGGAAACGTATTTCACCGCTCTTCGGTGCCAGCGAGTACAGCGAGCCATCGTTCGCCGCTGATCGAATTGATATTATGAGCGTTGAAATCGCCGGGTTGTTGATCAGCCGAGGATGTATACACCGGGCGTCCTTTATGGGTCCAGACCTTAATTGCTCTGGGACTAAGCGCAGTCGTTCCGTTGTCAGGAACCCAGCGCAGGGGGTACTGAGCAGGATCAGGAATTATTGCTACCGACCATGTACCGCCGCGGGGACGAGCATTGGCCGGTGCCTGTAGCGGCCGCCACATTTCGCTGCATTTATCCGGCGCAGGACAATACTGTTCGCGAAAGCCCGGATCGTCACTCCAGCTCTTACACAAGAATGTCCCCTTCCCGCGTTCCTGCGTCCCGGGTGCGCGAATCTGACAATTGAACGCGTAGAGAGTCATGCCTTTAGAACTTACGTATACGTCACCAAATAGCACCCGCTTGATGGAGATGCCACTGTCCCCCGGCGGAGCGGGCGTTGGATAAAGAATCACAGGTCGAGCTTGATCGACTCCGAACCCTTTGATTTCTCCTTGACCGACGTCGCCGTCGTACATATACAAGGGCTGACCTCGGTAAGCCCATTGCTTGCTACCGTCTGACAACGCAGTCACGGACCACGCTCCGAGCGCAGCTGTCAGCTCGCTTGCTCGCAACGGCTGCCACTCCGCGGATCGGGTCGACTTGGTTGATGCATTCGGCGGAAAGCTATAGAGGGCTTTGCCTTGCATAGTTGCAATAAGCCCCACACCGCTTTGCATTACCAGCTGTATCCCCGGTGGTAGCTGTGGCTTAGGTGAAAGCGGTCTCCATTCTCCCTGTGATCCAAATGTGTTAACCGAACCATTTACGTCCCCAGGCAGGAAATCCAGATACGATGTGTGCACCGGGAAGCCATGGTAAGCCCATTGCTTTGTCCCCTCGGGCCTAGTGATTATCGACCAGTCCCCCACCGCCTTCGCGTCCGCCCCTGCAATAAGCGGATGCCACTGCTGAGTGCAGGGCGGAGCGGGGTATTGTGCATATATCTTTAAGAGCGGATGAAGCTCAGTCTCGATCGGCCAAGCAGTCTTGCAGGCAGAGTGTCCTGGCTTATCGACCTTCGACACATACAGTGTCATTCCACTCTTATCGGTGAATACCGGACCTTCATCTGTATCGAGCACGCTTATCTCCGGCGGTAAGGATCCCGCGGGCCACGCTGACGACGTGTCATGATCTGTATGGCTCATCTTCATGCTGGAACATGAAACCACGGCTAAGGCAATCGCTATTCCAGCAACTATTTTTGTTAACGGACGCATAAATGTACCTCGAGTCCTAACAATGGCCGCTACACCAAGATTTCACTAATGGCGCGCGAAGTTTTCATGGATCCTGTGCCCCATTCCCCGCCGTTAACGCCCATAACTTGCAGCAGCGTATAGCCCAGTCGCGTGCCAGGCTCACCTTTACCGTCTACGTGAATTCCGGTCTTCATGCGTCCGCCTGCTTTACCCGCGGTCATCATAGGAACACCTGTGATTGAGTGGATTTTTGCAAACTCCTGATCGGAATGTGCATAGATTAAGCAGTTATCCAGCAGGGTGCCGTCTCCTTCGGGAATCGATGCGAAAGCTTTGATAAAATACGCGTACGATTCAAATGCGCGCTGTAAGAACCAGAAATTTGTCGGCTGATAGCCCAGTTTGTCGTCGACAAACTCTTCATGTGTAATCGTATGGTGAGTCTTTTCCAAACCCTTTCTCACGGTGCTCGCGCCGGAGATTGAATACACCATATTGAAAACTTTCGTCTGATTGCATGCGACGCCCATAGCCATCAGGTCCGCCATCAACCGATGCCGTTCAGCGACGACTAAAGCATCGAGACCATTCAATTCCTTTCCGTTCATGGGTCCCGGAACTTTGCAGCTGGGCGCTGGGGCAGGCTTTTGAAGTTGCAAGGCGAGACGCTCTTCCAACTCGCGGATCGAAGTAAAGTACTGATCCAGCCGCGCTCGATCAGCTGTTCCCAGGCGCTTTTCAAGAGAAGCACTCTCGTCGCGTACCCCTGACAAAACACTTCGGCGAAGGATTATGTTGGGATTGGGAGTGAAGTTCGGCGAATTCGGATCCTGAAATTCGGCACCGAACAACTTCTGATACAGTTCTATTGGGGAGGTCACCGGCGCATTAATTGCATCGGCGCTTCGGAAACTGTACGAGTCCCTATCATTGCCGGTCGCCGTACAATCCAAAGACCGAAAACGTGATGCTCCGCCAATTACATCGCCGATGGTTACATCGATGCTCGCTCCCGGATAATAACCTCGAGTAATCGGAACTGATCCAGTGCGCAGCGCGACCCAGCCAGTGAAGTGGCAAACATTGGGCTTGCCGTCCGTGATGACGTGGTAATTCGTCAGTAGATTCACGTGTTGTTTTATGTCTTTCCACGACTCGATCTCAGGAGGAAGATCGTAGTCCGGTCCCACTTTCTTCGGAATGAACGCCTCAGAGTCCATTCCCAAGCCCCAAAACCATGTGCCGAATCGGACGGGAAGAGCTGCGCCGCTGGCGAGAGCAGTGCCATTGCCATTGAGAAAGCACTCCAGGAATGGCAACCCTACTGACACAGCGGAGGCTCCAACAATACCGCGCAGAATGCTTCTCCGGCTTAGCTTTGATTTCGAGTAGGACATCACACTCACCTCTGAAAATAATTATTGACCATTAAGGGCAGTGACAGAACGTGGTTTGTCCGTAGCGTCGACGCCCACCTGATAAAAGGCTTTGCTCGTAACCAGCGTTCGGAGGAGGGCGATGAATTTATATTGCTGATCCGCAAAACGCTGCTCGAAATAAGCGAGGACCGGCTTCTCGTCTTTGGACAAGTTTCTGCCGACGGCATATTGGTAAAGTCGCTTGACGATGCATGGTGGAATATTTGGATTGTCATGCACGGCTTGGCCAAGTCCCTTGCCGTCATGGAATGAAATTCCATCCAATTCGCCGCTTGCATCGATTATCGCATTGCCTTCGCGGATGCGGAACTGGGCAGCACCATCGAAATTCTCAAAGCCCAATCCGATTGGGTCCGTGAGACGATGGCAACCCGCGCAAGTCTTGTCCGTCGAATGCGCTGTCGCCCGATCACGCATCGTCGCGTACTTCGCGTTCGGATCCTCAATGATGGTGAAGCTGACATTCGGCGGCGGGTCAGGAATTTTCTGGCACATGAAAACCTCGCGCAGACTCCTACCACGCCTTGTTGGCGAGGTTCGGCCGGGTTGAGCATTGACAGCTAAATAACCGACTTGAGTCAGCAGTCCAGCACGCGGATCATTTTCGGAAAGTTCGTATGGAACCCACTCTGTGGCTCCAGCTGCTTGAACAGGTACCCGATAGATTGTCCCGAGCGCTTGTGTCAGAAATATATGGCGAGTAGTGAAGAGGTCGCGATAGTCTCCGTTGCGCGTCACGAGTTGATCAACAATAATTCGAAGCGCCTGCTCCTTCGCATCGCTTGCAATTTTCAAGCTGAAAGTTGGGTAAATTGTCGAATCTTTTGTCAGATCGCCGAATGCCTCCATGACCATCAAATCATCAAAGAAAGCTCGTACTCCGGCCTGAACGCGCAGTGGCGATGCGAGCAAGCGATCGACCTGCCGAGTGAGGCCTCGTTGTGTATAAAGCTCCCCTGCTCCAGCGGCTCGCAGCAATTCCTCATCCGGAATCGTATTCCAGAGAAGTAAACTGAGCCTAGTAGCCCGCGAATAGCCATCGAGACGAACAGCACCGGAAAGAGTCGGGTCCGGCTCCGTTGCCTCAGTCAAAAACAAAAATTCAGGGGCCACCAGCAATCCAGACAATGCGGACTGGAGACCCCCATAGAAGTTATTCAATTTCTCCGAGGCGCTTTGTGCAGCGGCCACGCGGACATTGAGTTCATCCGCACTGAGAGGACGACGATAGAGTAATCGCCCAACTCGCCCAAGGAATTCCCGAGCGCAGGCATCATCTGGTTGCTTTACATTCGCGGGCCTACATGGAATGAGAAGACGATGCTGTTCATCCACGACATGCGCCGCGATATCCCGAGCCGCGGCTTCAAATGTCTCAAGCGCACCTGACGTAACAACCGCCGTCGTGGCTCCGAGCGCCACGAGACCGTCGGTACGGCGCACCGGTGGAAACCGGACTGTATTCTTGATATCAGTTCCAAAAACATCGGATATCGCATTTGTGTATTGTTGTTCGTCCATCAGGCGCATAGTCGGAGCGCCCCCCATAATTGGCGGTTCGACGCCAGTGTCTGAGCTCTGACCCACCAGATTCCCCGCGTTGGAGCCGAATCCAACGAAAACTAGGATTGTTCCCAGTACCCTCCGGGTCACGTGCAAACGAATTGAATATCTATCGGACATCTATAGTTCCTGGTGAAATAGGTTTCGGGTGAGGTGAGCTACCGCACCGCTATTCCGCGCTCCTTCGCGAGAACCGTGATGGGATCTATTAACAGGGGGTCATTTTTAGGCGGCTGCACGAGGAAGACTCGGACGGCTGTGACTTTATATACCGCGGAAATCGCGGTGCATTGCCCAGTTTTCGGATCGGGGTAACCGTCGGCCAATCGATGAACTCCTTCGTACGTCGAGGGCGGGCTCCAGAGACCATCGGTGTCGACCACTTCCACATAGCTATTACGAATACCTCGCCACCATTCATTTACGTCCTCATACCCCGTAAGAAGACCCTCTGCGCCGTCATTGCTCAGAGAGAGTTTCAGGCGCATCCCGCGAAACAGCCTCTCGGCTTCAGCGTTCATCTGAAAGAGGGGAAGGCGCGTATTTGCCGGACCGGCCTCCAGGACGCCGTTAACGATTTTGCCTGGCATCTTGGTGATGTATTGTGGAAACCTGGTATCGATACGCTGCGTAAGCCAAGGCACGGGTTTACTTGCTCCGTCGAAGGTTAATTGGTCAATTCCTTTGTATATTGTTACCTCAACATGGTCGTCGTTTTGCTCATTATCGACGCCTGTAACCTCAATCAAAATTCGATTAAGAGTGTGTTCGACAAATTGACCCTTGTGAAAACTTACGTTAAAGCCGGATTTACGCCAACCCGGCCAACATCCAATTAGTCGATATAGCTGATTGTCTACGCCTGGCTCACCGGCGGGACTTACGAACTTTTGGTGAGTACAAGACGTGGGGGTGGCGTGACCGTCGACAGTGCCATCTAAATTCAAGCCGTAGGCAATTTTGCTCTGAACCTCAAGCAGTGGCAGCGCATCCTTGACTAACCATGGGTTGTAGGTCGTATTCTCACCGTGGGGCCCGCGATTCTGTTTGTACACTTCAGGAATCGGGCCGCCCGGAGTATCCGGACCCAGTTGCACGTAATGTTTCGTTTCCTCGTCTTGTTGCTCTACCGTCGGGAACTGGAGCGCCCAGTTTTCCTTATTCAGGTGCTGCATTCCGCTAGGACACTCGTCCGCCGCGCCAGGAGTTTCATTAAATGCGGGTGCCCAAGTGACAAGCGCGAATCCGATGGACTTGCCTTCCGGAACGGGCGCCTCAGTTGCCCATGCGGAAATTGCCAGCAATGCTAGGGCAATGGATCCCCCGGCTCGCAGGATATCGCTGCCTGCCATAAGCAACTCTCCTTGACACTCTTGTGACCTCGTAATGATACTCGCCGAAATATTCAATGTCAGCTAAATTGGAATATCTGGTATATCATTACCGAGAGAATCATGTATGTAATTAATCACACTACATATGTGACGTGAATTGAGGTTCGCGATGGCTATGGTTGTTAAATCTGCTGCACGTGCGATGGAAATTCTTAACCACTTTCACTCCGTGCGAATACCCCAGTCACAAAAGCAACTATGTCAAGCACTACATTATCCGCAGTCGAGTGCCACGAACTTACTAAGAACACTCACCTCGATGGGCTATCTCAACTACGATCAGTATCATCGCGTGTATTTCCCAACAGTGAAACTCGCTGCTTTTGGCGAGTGGATTCCATCTGCACTTTTTGGACAAGGTCTGATTCTCAACATGTTGAGGGAGCTACACACCGCGACAAAGGAAACCGTTGTTGTAGCTATTCGCAACGACATTGATGTGCAATATCTTGCGGTGATCGAATCATCGCATAGCATTCGCTTTCACGTGGAGGTCGGTGACATGCGCCCGGTAACGCGATCTGTCATTGGCTGGGTGCTGATGTCGCAAATCGATGAAAAAGCTGCGTCCACCCTGCTGCGTCGATCGAACATCGCGAATCGTCGCGCGGCTTCTGCCAATATTGACAGCACGCTCGAACAGATAAGGTTAGCCACCGCGCAGGGATATGCATACGGGGAGAACATTCCGATCCTAGGAGGGGCTAGCCTGGCGATATTGTTACCGCTTCAGGTACATGGACAGGCGGCCGCCCTTTGCTGCGAGGGTGCACTGGAGCGTATGCGCCAGAATCGCGCTACCTATTTCGCTGCAATGCAGAGAATTGTCGCGTCGGTCGAGTACAGAAAATCCCGCTTGTAAGTCGAGTTCAAACGAATTGCGGCGCGGCGCGGAAACACCGTTCGCTTAACGATTGGACTGCGGAGTAGTACGCTCGGTTTCGGTGTATCCGACCTTCGCTGCTGCGGCTATTGCTTTGATCAGTGTGTCTCCGTACTTTTTGCGTTGTTCCATTCCTTGAGGTGGCGTCGGTGTTCGCTCCACCGCCCAATATTCTATCCGTGTGATTTTTATGCCATCGACGGTGAAGAAATACTCTACATACTGGTCCAGCAGGGATCCATCGGGATATGTGCCCTTTTCATGAGTCAATGCCATCACGGTATTACCCGTGGCAAGAAACCGAGCTAACTGCTGAGTGTAGTCGCGCATAATATGATCGGCAAAATACATCGTACCCGCAGCGATCCGTCGGCGAGCCGCAGCATCGAGTTCCTTGCCCGGCTCGCTCTCTATACAGCAATGCCAGTACAAGATTTTGTCCGCGTATATGCTGTCAGACAACCACATAAAATCCCGGCTCTTCTCGAATCCCCCGCGAATGAGATCAACCGTTCGGTCGAACCCGCCAGCCACTGCTCTTGAACTGATAAATAACAGAAAAAAGGCTTTCAAAAACGCACGCGACCGACGAGACATTCGAAACGGGATTTGTGCAAAACCGACGCACTTCTCTCGCTGCAGCAACTTGCCCATATGATTTGACTTGGTCCTTCCGAGGAGCAAACGACGGTCCGATCGTATCAGTGATGTTCTTAATCTTCCAAGGAGTCGGTCAAGTGGCAGACAACATTTTGCGCTTTGTGGTTGCCACTGGTCTGGCGCGCTGTGCCTCGTGATGCAGCGATAAAACATGAAACAATACTGACATTCTGCTCATCGACCGCATAACTTTATGTTATGCATTTGCAATTTTGCGATATGTGCATGGCCGAAAAAAGTGCTACTTTAGAGCGTCGGGCATCATGACCATTCGTGTATGCATAGGAGTAAAGGCTGGTGAACCGCGTCGAACTCGCCACAGTGACAATCCTTTTATGTGTTTTGCTCTCTCACCCTTCAAAGAGTGCGGACACTGCCAGTGTTCCCCGACCCAAGGGTGAAGTGGCGTCAACGCCAGCCGCGGCTAACGATACCCCGGCGAATCTGATAAATCTCAGTCAACAAAATCGTGTTCCCAATCGATTTCTGGTTTTCGTCAAGGCCGACCCGTCAGGTGTGACGCTCAGGTCTGCGGCCGAATCAAATCCAGTCAAAGATTCGACGACTGATACGGTCTTACGAGTCCTAGCGGGAGAGATGGCGGAGAAATACCACGGGAAACCGGGGCAGATATATGTCGCGCCTGGTTGTCTTGGTTTCGCGATCGAAATGACCGAGGCGGATGCTAAGGGATTGGCCAAGGATTCACGCGTAGATCGTATATATGCCCAGTTGACGGGCTACCCACCGTCCTAGTGTCGAACCTTGCCAACGCCTGCGATCGAAGCGGCGTCGTAAAGCTTTAAAGACAAGCGGCTCTTTAGCTGCAGCGCGCTAGGATCGGACGAGAAAACCCGATTCGAGCGTGCATTTAATCCCTTCCGTCTCATCCCCCTCTCTAGAGGGGCAAATAGCGCCAAGCGCTTGCTTCAAAAGGCTCAAACGTCCTGTCTCGCGCTCCCTTCGTGATAAACACGCCTACAAAAGTTGGTGCCAATGGCCAAAGAATAGCTGGTCTAAACCGGTTTTTCGACACCGCCAAATCGGTTGACAAGGATAGAATAAAAGCATATTAGATATGCATATTTAGCACGATTGGAGCGACAGAGTATGGAAGTGCAGGAGCGGAAAGTAAGCCTAAAGGCCCCCGATGGAAAGCCGATGAAGAAGGCGCTGTCCGACTTTTTCGTTGTATCGGCTGACTGTCATGTAAACGAACCGACCGATGTTTGGTCTGCGCGGATGGACAAGTGTTTTCACGAACGACTGCCTGGAATTAAGGTGGATGAGCAAGGGCGCAAATGGTTTGTCGCAGAAGGTATTCGACCCTCACGCATACGCGAAGCGCCCAGAGACGAATCGGTTTCCGTCGACGAATTCATCAGCAAAGCGGACATCAGTGGCGAGCGCCCGATGCTTGACAGGACGCGAGGAGCGATGTTTCAGAAGCAGGGTGGGTATGATGAGAACCGATACCGAGATATGGACTATGACGGGATCGATGCCGAGATCATTTTTCCAAATAAGGGTTTGGTGAACTGGCAGTCGCCTGATCCGAAACTGAATGTACAGATGTGTCGCGCTTGGACCGATTGGGCGCATGAAACCTTCGGTGGCCACAGCCGCAGCTTCCCGGGGGCATGCATTGCGCCGGCGGATATCCCCGCCGCAGTAGACGAGATTCAGCGTGTTGCTGGGTTAGGATTCAAGTTCGTCATGATGCCGCCCTTGGTTAAGGGAACGGGCTACAATTTGCCGGAGTTTGATCCGATCTGGGCAGCCTTATCGGAGACGAATTTGCCTGTAACCTTTCATGCGGGCACGGGGAAGGATCCGCGCACAGCCACCGGAAACGGCGGCGCGATCCTGAATTTTGTAGTTCACGCTATGAACACGGTGCTCGAGCCAACCGTGCAGTTATGTGCGTCGGGCGTATTCGATCGCTATCCTAAACTGAAATTTGCGACGATCGAAGCGGGTACTGGCTGGATTCCTTACACGCTTTGGGCAATGGACCACGGCGTAGAATCCCACGGATTTTGGGTATCGCCAAAACTTAAGTACAAGCCGTCAGAATATTTCAGGATGCACGGCCACGCGAGCTTTGAGACCGATCCGATCGGCATCGATCTGATGGACAGGATGGGCATTGAGACCTTTCTGTGGGGCAATGATTATCCGCACATCGAAGGCTCGTGGCCGAACAGCGAGGCGGCTATTAAAATTTGGGCCTCTAAACTGACGCGTAAGCAAACAGCTCAGATCATCGGTTTGAATGCTGCGCGACTATTTAACATACCAGTCCCTGAACGCTTTCAGGATGTTGCCGCTTGACCAACGAAATACTGCCAGGGGAAGTAGCGGCTGGCCCGCTCGCCGGCGTACGCGTATTAGAACTCGGCACGATGATTGCCGGCCCTGTGACGGGAACATTGATGGCGGATTTCGGGGCCGACGTCATCAAGATCGAAACGCCGAAGGTGGGCGACCCGATTCGGCAGTCGGGGCCGTTCTGCGGGGAGGAGAGCCTCTACTGGGTAGTCGAAGGGCGATCGAAGAAATCCGTCACGCTTGATCTGCGCACGAAGGGTGGTCAGCAGGTATTGCGAGATCTGGTGCAGCATGTCGATGTTTTGGTGGAAAATTTTCGACCGGGTACGATGAAGCGATGGGAACTCGATTATGAGCGACTGAAGGCGTCAAACCCGCGCTTGGTCATGCTGAGCATTTCCGGTTTCGGTCAAACTGGACCGTATGCGTTGCGACCTGCCTACGATCGCATCGCGTTGGCGTTTTCGGGCTTTCTAAACATGACTGGGTTTCCCGACAGACCGCCAGTCCGCCCGGGTACTGCGATAGCCGATTATCAGGGCGCGCTCTTCGGTGCTTTCGCCGTCATGATGGCTCTCTATTACCGGGATGTAGGCAAGGGCTCCGGACAGCATATCGACCTGTCCTTATACGAATCGATTTTCCGCTTTACCGATGTGATGATTGCCGCATACGATAAGCTGGGCCTCGGGAGGGAACGTCAGGGCAATGCACATTTTGCCGCCTCTCCCGGTGATCATTACGAAACGTCTGATGGCCGTTTCCTAGCTCTCACGGTCGCTTCCAACAGTGTGTTCCAACGACTTTGCGAGGCGATGGATCAGCCGCAACTGGCGAACGACCCACGATTCGCGACCCACATCAAGCGGGTCGAGAATTATCAGACGATAAACGGCATTGTTGCGTCGTGGGTCAAGTCTACTTCATTGCCCGCAGTTGTCACCGCGCTTGAGGCGCAAAGCGTCCCGCACAGCTTGATCTACTCGCCTGCAGACATAATGGCTGATCCTCATTATGCGGCGCGCGATAGTATAGTGACGGTCGATCACCCCGTTATTGGACCCGTCAAAATGCCGGGCGTCACTCCGCGGTTCAGCGTTTCCAAACCCCCGGCCATTCGACCCGCACCGCCGTTGGGTCGGGACACGCATGAAGTTCTTGCCCATCTGTTGGGGATGTCGCGCGCCGATATTGCCAAATTGCAAGAGGCAGGGACGATTTAGTGGATGGCCTTAGTATTCCAGCTGCCTCTCTGCCCACGAGGTTGGCGGAGCCGACACTTGACTTGTTGAGTGGTGTCACCGTACTCGATCTAACGACCTCCTTGGCGGGACCGTATGCCGGCCAAATTCTCGCTGATCTCGGCGCAACGGTCATTAAGATCGAGAAACCGATTCATGGAGATGACTCTCGTGCTTGGGGTCCGCCGTTTCTGGACGGAGAGTCGCTTTGGTACATGAGTGTCAACCGCAACAAGCGAAGTATCACTCTGGATTATGCGGTAGAACGTGGCAGCCGATTGTTCTGCAGCCTAGTCTCGCGGGCGGACGTCGTTCTGATCAACGTAACTGCGCGCGTGCAGCGTAAGTTGCGCATTGATCGTGCAGCGCTGAGTCTCATCAAGCCTGATCTTATCCACGCTTCGATTACTGGTTTCGGACTGGATGGCCCGAAGGCGGACTTGCCTTGTTACGATCTCATTGCCGAGGGTTATTCTGGCGTCATGGATATGACGGGCGAGATGGATTCGCCGCCACAAAAGGTAGGAACGCCGGCAGCCGATCTTTTGGCGGGCGAAGATGCGGCGCTCGCGATCGTGGCTGCACTATATCGACGGCATCGTTCCGGATCCGGCGCGCAAATAGACATATCGATGATCGAGAGCATGACGCGCTTCATGGCACCGCGCCTTGTGGCGCATATGGGATCGGGGGAAATGTTCCGCCGCTCGGGCGGGCGGGACAGCGTGATCGCCATCTACCAGTCCTTCGAGACCGCTGATAAGCCGCTCACTCTGGCTCTTGGCAACGACGCGATATGGAAAAGATTTTGGGGGGTTGTCGGTCAGCCCGAACGTGCGCACGACCCTGCGTATGCGAGCAATCCGATGCGTCGCGCGAATCGCGAAATACTCGTTACCGAAATAGCTGCAATCCTCTTAACGCGGCCGCGAGATGAATGGCTGGCGCTGTTCATAGGCGCACGGGTTCCGGCGGGTCCGATCTATCGATTGGACGAGGTCGCTGCCGACACGGAGTTGCACCGTCGAGGCTTTCTCTATCGGTTTGAACGCAACGGGAAGCAAATCCCACAGGTTGGTCTCGGAATTAAAATCGACGGAAGGAGCGAAGCCCTTGAGCGGCCTCCACCAAAGATCGGACAGGATAACCTCGAGATATTTAGCGAATGGCTTGGCCTCGAGAGCAGCGAGATTGAACAGTTGTCTGCGGACGGCATAATTTAGGAGTTGAGCGTGGCATACACGGAAATTCTTTACCAAGAAGATGGCCCGATCGGGACGATTACCCTCAATCGGCCCAATGACGGAAATATGTTCACGCACATTATGTGTCACGAAATCCGTGATTGTATCAACGAAATCCGTCGCGAGACACGTACTCGGGTAGTCGTGGTGACCGGTGCGGGCGACAAGTTCTTTTGCATCGGCGGACGCAAGGAAGGAATGGAGGACACATCGCTCTACGCAGGGGTGTTGCCCACCCTTGAGATGTATGAAAGTCTCGATCGGTTGCAGAAGCCCGTAATTGCCAGCGTCAATGGCTTTGCCGTAGGGGGCGGCAATGTGCTGCAAATGGTGTGTGATCTTACCATCGCGAAGGAAAGCGCAGTATTTCGGCAGGTCGGTCCAATGATGGGCAGTTTCGATGCCGGATATGGAACGTGGTATTTGGAAGACCTTGTTGGGAAGAAGCGCGCGAAAGAGATTTGGTTTGCTAATCCCAAGATAACTGCGGAGGAAGCAGCGAAAATCGGCCTTATAAACAGAGTAGTTCCGGATGAACGCCTTCGGGACGCAACCGTCGCATTAGCGTTGGAGATCGCTGATCGCGGTCCGTTCGCGCTCGCCTCGATCAAGGCGGCATTCAACGCGCGGCACGGCGGCGTTAGCGGATTGTCCCGGATTTCCCATGATTTGCTTCTACCCGGTTATCTGCGAACCGAAGAGTCGAAAGAACTTTCGCAGGCCTTTAGCGGACGGCGATCCCCAGATAGCAAGAAGTTTGGGCACTGAGCGTTTACTCCATGGGGCAGTTGTTGACTTTGCATCAACCAAGGGAGGCAAAGGTTTACTATCAGATGGGGCTGTGGCAAAACTATACCCTTTACAGCCTCGTGAAAATATGGGCGAACAAAAAAGGAGATGCGTTCGCTCTTCGCGATTCGAGCAGGCGCGTGACATGGTCGGAGTTCAAGGCCAGTATCGATCAGGTTTCAGCCGAGCTCCACTCGGCGGGCTTGGTGTCGGGTGATCGCGTGTCGGTTTGGATGTCGAGTCGAGTCGAAGCCGCCATTGTCTTCCTCGCATGTTCACGCAACGGTTATGTATTCAATACGTCCCTGCATCGCACATATACGGGCCGGGAGGTTATGGTATTGCTCGAACGAGTGAGCTGCCGCGCGCTGTTTGCCGAACAGACGTATGGCGCGGACAGTATTGACTTCGACATTTTGTCTCGAGCGGCGACACTGCCCTCAATGCGCGCAGTGTTTGGTCTGCCATCGCGGACGGGCGGACAGTTACAAGCGGCGATTCGCGCATTTCCCAACGGTGGGCAATCAAATCAGCCGCCTCCCATAACCGATCCGGACAAAATCGTATACTTAGCTTTTACGTCAGGCACGACGGGCGCGCCGAAAGCTGTCATGCACAGCGATAATACGCTTCTTGCCAATGCTCGTGCCATGATTCATGACTGGGGCCACTCTGAGAAAACCGTTCTGCTAACACTAAGCCAGTTGAGCCATCATATCGGCACAGTCGCGCTGAGCCAGGCGCTGGTCGGAGGATTCGAATTGGTTTTATCGGATCCGGTGACTGGGATCAATCCAGTCGACTGGATTATTGAGACAGGCGCGACCTATGTGATGGGCGTGCCCACGCATGCCGTCGACATACTTGCAGCGCTCCAAGCCCGTAGCCTTGGCAAGCTGGGGCAAGTTGCCACCTTCTACATGGCCGGCGCACTCATACCGACCGAGACTGCGCGAAAATTTCTTGCGATGGGAATCAAACCGCAGAACGTGTATGGGATGACGGAGAATGGTTCGCATCAATACACGCTGCCAACACATGATATAACCGCTATCACCGAGACTTGCGGTAAATGTTGCGCAGCCTATGAGATTAAGTTATTCCACCCGGAGCATTCGGATGTTGAGGTAGAGCAGGGCGAGGTTGGAGAAATTGGCGGGCGCGGCGCAATGCGCATGCTTGGCTATTTCGCGAACCAGGAAGCCACCGAATCATCCTTCAACGCCTCGGGCTGGTTCATGAGCGGTGACCTTGGCTGTTTCGATGCAAGCGGCAATATGCGAATTGTCGGACGAACCAAAGACATGATTATTCGGGGGGGGCACAACATTCATCCCGCTCGGATAGAGGACCTCACGATGAAGCATCCGAAGGTAGTAAAAGCGGCTGCAGTGCCAGTCCCGGATGAACGTTTGGGCGAAAAAGTTTGCTTGGTTGTTCAACCTGTCGATGGAAAGGACATCGACTCGGATCAGATCCTCAGTCATCTAACTACCGAGGGCCTTTCAATCTACGATATGCCGGAATATTTCGCTATTCTCCCGGCTCTGCCGCTCGGGCCAACTGGCAAGATTCTCAAGCGCGAATTAGCAGAGAGGGTAAAGGACGGGCGGCTGGCAATCACCGCCATTCGATGGCGGGGCTTTTCAAGGGAGTCCACGTCGTGAGTATCAACCTCGTGATCGAGAACAACGTTGCTATTTTGACGATCGACAGACCTGAGGCACTCAACGCATTGAGCTTTGCTCTTATCGAGGACGTCGGACGCAAGCTCGCGGAGGTCGCTGCGTCAGGTGCTCGAGCACTTATTATTGTCGGAGCGGGCACGAAAGCCTTTTGCGCTGGTGCTGATGTCAAGGAGTTAATTGGCCGGACACTATCGGAGGAGAAGTGCGCTACGCGGCGAGGTCAGAATGTCTTCGCCCAACTGGATGGATTGCTCATACCGTCGATTGCACTAGTCAACGGTTACGCCTTGGGCGGAGGAAGCGAATTAGCGTTGGCATGCACATTTCGGCTCGCAACACCCTCGGCCAAATTCGCACTCCCAGAAATCAAGTTAGGCTTGATACCCGGCTATGGGGGAACGCAGCGACTTCCCCGCCTCATCGGCGAGGCGAGGGCGACGGAAATAATTCTTTCGGGCCGCACCGTCGGCGCGCAGGAGGCGTTGAGTATCGGGCTAGTGAATCGCATCGTTGAAAGTCCATATATGATGAGTGCTTTGTCGTTTGCGGCCGAATTTACCGGCTACAGTCTGACGGCGTCTCAGTTTGCGCGCCAGGCTATCCGGCGGGGCTTGGCCACCACGATTTCGGAAGGCCTTGAAATCGAGGCTGATCTTTCAACGCTCGCATATCGAACAGGCGATGCTCAGGAGGGACTGCAGGCATTCCTCGACAAGCGGCCACCACGTTTTTTGGACCGGTAGCAATGGACAAGGTGGTCTTGGTAACGGGCGCCAGTCGAGGTATCGGGGCGGCTATCGCCGAAATGCTCGCGTCTGCGGGTTACGTCGTCGGCTGTCTTTCCCGGTCGGGCGCGCTGCCGGACCGCCCAGGCGCCCCCGTCGAAGTACGCGACAAATGGATTCCCTTTTGCGCCGATGTCAAAGACGCACGCGCAATGCAATTGGCGTCTGACGACCTTTCGAGACATGGCCGCCTTTATGGACTGGTCAACAACGCTGGTTTGCATCGAGAAGCCGAATCCTCGACGATGGCAATTCGCGATTGGGACGAAATCATGGCGGTAAACGCGACGTCTACTGTGATCGCTTGCCAAGCTGCTTTTGGGCATATGATGACGGCGGGCGGTGGGCTGATCGTAAACATCGGATCGTTTTTCGACAAACTTGGTGTTAAGCGCAACATGGCCTACTGCGCGTCAAAGGCCGCCGTCGCCGCTATTACCCGCGTTTTGGCAGTCGAGTGGGCCGCGAATGGCATCCGAGTTATTAACGTGGCGCCTGGCTACGTGCAGACAGACCTCAACCGAGCAGCAATGACTCAAGGTCCTTTGTTGAGCTATCTGCAGAGGCGTATACCCGCGGGTGGTCCAGCCCAAGCGGATGATATCGCACGGATCGTGGTAATGCTTTTTCAGCTCGATATTCCGTTTCTCACGGGCGAAACGATTTATGTCGACGGCGCACAGGGAATTGCGCATTGACAGTCCTCGATCGTCTCGATGCCGCTCTGCAACTGCCAGATGAAGAGCAGATGATTCTGGACAGCGTCCGCTCGCTCGCGGTCGAGCATATCGCTCCTGCCGCCAAAGAATTCGACCGCCTGAAGCAATTTCCCTGGGACAATGTGAAGCGTATCAACGCGCTCGGCCTCAACGCCATGTTTGTTCCCGAGGAGTATGGAGGTTTTCCTCTTTCGTACTGTTGCTATCTTGCGTGCGTTCGCGAGATTTCCAAAGCATGTGCATCCACGGGAATAATTTGGGCAACAAACTTTCACGCTATGAGGCCGGTCATTGAATTTGGAAACGAAGAACAAAAGCGACGTTTTCTGCCGCGCGTGGCAGAAGGAAGTCTGGCGGCGCTTGCGATCACCGAACCAGGCGCCGGATCCGATGCCACAGGCATGACGACCCTTTTCCGTGAAGAAGGGGATGAAATCGTCGTTGAAGGAGGTAAAACATTCATTACCAATGGCGATGTCGCCGACTTTTACTTGGTGTTCGGCAAATGGCATGGGTTGGATGATTCCCGCCGATCAATTTCAGCACTGGTCTTAGAAAAAAGCACACCTGGTCTCGAGATATTGCGCCTGGAGGATAAGCTTGGCATCCGCGCCTCTGGCACGGCGACCCTTCGTTTCGACAAATGCCGTGTCGCGCGCGCGAATTTGATCGGTGAGCCGGGCGGCGGCCTCGCGATCCTGCTGGCTTCGCTCAATTTGTCTCGCCCGAGCGTTGCAGCGCACGCGTTGGGAATTGCGCGGGCGGCCTTTGAAGACGCAGTTGCCTATTTGAACGATCGGCGCCAGTCGGAGCGACGCATTCTTGAATTTCAGGGCATCCAGTTTATGGTGGCTGATTTGGCCGCCGAACTGGTGTTGACCGAAAACTGGCTTTGGACCGTCGGGCGCATGATTGATGAGGGAGCAACGAACTTCGGTGTTGAGGCGTCAATCCTGAAACTGCGAGCGTCGGACCTGGCAATGCGCGTCGCCACGGATGCCGTGCAGTTTTTGGGGGGCTACGGATACTGCACGGATTTTAGAGTGGAGCGACTTATGCGCGATGCAAAGATTACCCAGATCTGGGAGGGCACCAACCAAATCCACCGCCAGTTCATAGGTAGAAGCTTCATCGCGCGAAATGGAGAATCAGGAGAGCACAGATGAGGAAAGTCGGCGTCGTCGGATGCGGAACAATGGGTGCTGGCATCGCTATAGTATCGGCTCGAGCCGGTTTCGAAACACGTGTTTTTGACACGCGGCAAGAGGCAATTGTGAAGGCTAAGAAAAACGCAGCGGATTTCCTCCAAAAATCCGTGGAACGCGGCAGGCTGGATGCTGACCAGCTGCCGCTCATCATGGATAGGTGGCACGGATCATCTGATTTCGCTGACATCGCCGATTGCGACTTTGTTATCGAAGCGGTGCTCGAAGATTTACACGTTAAGCACGCTGTCTTTTCCGAACTTAACAAGCTCTGCGCGAACGAGACGATTTTTGCATCCAACACGTCGACGATCTCAATCACGGAGATTGCTGGGGGCTCCGGTAGAGCCGACCGTTTCGTTGGCATGCATTTTTGTCTACCGGCGCAACTTATGAAACTCGTAGAAATGTCGCCCGGCTTGAATACCAGCGCCAAGACTTGGAGCGTTGCTTGGAATTTCGCATTGGCGCTCGGTCAGAAGCCAGTTAAGACTCAGGATACGCCGGGATTTGTCCTCAACTATTTCCTAATCCCGTTCAACAACGATGCTATTAGGCTCGTCGAACAAGGCGTGGCCGAGCCCGGTGAGATCGATAAGGCAATCAAGACCGCGATGGGTTATCCCATGGGACCCCTTGAGCTTGTCGATCTTATCGGAACCGATACTCAGCGGCTTCTATGCGACGCGATGCACGGGCTCACGCATGAATCTCGAGCGGCATGCCCGCCATTGGTCAGACGCATGATCGCCGCTGGCCGACTTGGCAAGAAAAGTGGTCGCGGATTTTACGAGTACTCGGACCAAAAAATGTTTGGAGCTTGACTTATGGCGATCAATATCATCGTAGCCGGATCGAGCAGATCCTTCCCATCTGGCGCCGAGCAATTGGCGCAACTTGAGAGCAGTTGCAACGCCGTACTCGTGATCGGAGAAAATTCCGACGAGGCCTATGCGGCGCTGCCGGCATTGCAATCGAGCACGTTCTGTGCGGTCGAGCTGGGCACCGAATGCCTCGCACAACATGTCGGTCTGGACGACATCGAGCGGCATCGTAACACTGTTGGCTTTGCCCGATTTCGGCTTGGGGACGCCGAGCCAACGAATCTTATTGAGCTGGTTCGCCAGCCCTGGACAGGTCACGAGGCCGTGACTTCTGCGCGCGCGCTGTTCGAAAGGGCCGGATTTACTGTTGCTATCTGCGAGGACTTTCCGGGACGCATTGTCGATCGCCTGATCAGACCTTATTTCAATGCAATCTTGCGTCGCTTTGATGAGGGACTAGCCTCAGCAGAAGATTTGGACGCGACGCTGCGCCTCGGACTCGGTTATCCAGAGGGCCCGCTCGCTCTTCTCAACCGCACGGGTTTGCGTAATCATCACGATGTGACTCAAGCATTGTATCTAGCCTTGGGAGACGTAGATTTTGCGCCCGCACGACGCGCACAGGTGGCCAAATTCCGCGCCGCGGGCTGATCCCTAGTTCGGCCTACTTCTGAGAATCCTGTTTGAGTCCGAAGGCTGCGGTGATATGTTTTATCAACCACATAATGTGATCGAGCCGACGGCTCTCGCGCGCGTAGGCCGCGTAAATCGTTCGATTGAGCGGAGGGGTGATCCGCAGTATTGCAAAACCTGTGCTGAATTCCGTCTCCGATGTTGTTTTTGGCAAAATCGTTGCGAATCGTCCGTCCGAGACGACAGCTCTAATCAGTGGCACGCTGTCGACTTGAAGTTGAGGCGTCAAGCGCACACTTCCCTTGCGCGCATATTGGTCAATAACGCTTCGCAGTCCATGCGACGCCGCTGGGAGCACCAACTCTATCGATCCGAGAGTATGGCGAGAGATCGATTTATGCTCGGCCAACGGGTGCGATTGCGATACGACAAGCATCATAGGTTCAACCGAGAGCGGCAAGCTTTTGAATTTCGCCTTATTGGGCATTTCAAGGACTATCCCTATATCGACTTTGCCGGCAAGCAGTTGGCTATAGACCTCGCCCGTCGATGTCTGAATGGCAGTAAGTTCAATCTCCGGATGCTCCGCGATGAAGCCGTTGACTACCGCGGGCATGTACATAGACATAATGGTCGCGGACGCCGCAATGCTAATCTGGCCGGCGGGTCGACGATGCGCTGCGTCCAATTCTTCGATGATCTCGGCCATTTCCGCGAGTATGGTTTCCGCGCGCCGCAGAAGGATTTCTCCGAATCGCGTAGGCGTCACGCCGCGCCCGTGTCGCTCCAGAAGCTGGACACCCAATTCCTTTTCCAATTTGCTGATGTGACGGCTGATAATGGGTTGTGGAGCAGAAGTGGGCGCCTCCGCCCTGCTGAAACTTCCGCTTTGAGCGACATGGTAAAAATAAAAGAGTCGCCTGGAATCTATGATCTTTTGTCCCAACTTGTCTGACATGTTTTCTTCTCCCTCCGAATCATCAACAGGGGCGGAACACCAACAGTCTATCCTATACACTGACTGGACCGTGGAAAGCACACCTTGAGTGGATTCGAGCGCAAGTTGGCGGTGGCCATTTGTGCTGGATGCAACGTAATTAGTCCGCTGAGGAGAATTGTTTGAACAGACGCGCCGCGATAATCGGTACAAGCGCGATCCCTGTGGGGAGGTATCAAAGCAAGCCCGGGGATGATCATCAGATTGTTGAGCATGAGGTGCTAGCGCGGCTAGTTCTGGACGCGATGGCGGATGGGCATGCTGACAGGCGCGACGTCGGAGCCGTGATCTTGGCTCAACCACGTCCATACACACGCCAACAATATTTCAGCACCTTCATGACTAGCTACCTAAACCTTTCATGCTCGGGAACGGTGATGGAGGTTTTGGGCAATGGCCTGACCGGCGCTCTGGCTTTCGACAAGGCAGTCGATGAGATAGTTCTCGGCAGAGCGCGAGTCGCACTTGCGATGGGTATCAATATGGAAACCGCGGTGAGTGCACGCGACCACATGATGGAAAGTATGCGGAAAACCGGCGACGTCGATTTTCATGCGCCTGCCGGCTTCACTCCGATTAGTTGGTATGCGATCGATATGGTGCGGTACATGCACGAATATGGCGTCCGACGGGAAGAGATTGCTCAGGTAGCTGTGAAGAATCGCCGACACGCAGCGCTCAATCCGCTCGCGCAATACCGAAAGCTCATCACTATTGAGGACGTGCTCGCGCAGCGGCCAATCGTAGAACCCATGGGATTGTACGAGGTCCCGCCTCGAGGGGACGGAGCGGCGTGCGTGGTAGTCGCGGATGAAAGCTATGCGCGACAGCTAGGTATCCCATATATCGCGATCCGGAGCCGCGCTTTCTTTCATGAAGGTGTCCATCAGCTCAGCGATAAACCCGGAGACATGATTCGCTTCGTCTCAGCCGAAACTGCATGTCAAGCTGCGTACGCCGCCGCCGGGCTCGGACCTGGCGATATGGATCTGGCTGAACTGTACGCTCCTTGCACGATTGTCGAGGTGTTAGCGAGCGAAGCTGCCGGCCTGGTTCCCAGGGGGCAAGGAGCCGCCGCCACGAGCGCGGGTGAGACAAGTTTGGGCGGACGTATACCTATAGCAACATCAGGAGGATTGACGTCGCGAGGCCATCCTTCCTATGCGACGTCACTTTATAATGCGATCGAGCTTGCGGATCAGTTGCGCGGCAGGACGGGGCAGCGGCAGGTGCCTGAGGCAGAATTTGCTCTGCTGATGAACGAACTTGGGAACTACAACGCGGCGCTTGTGTATGTCCTGGAGGCCAAGAGGTGACGCTGGAGTCAATCACGCTTGACCGGGACAGGGCCTATCCACCGAGGGTTACAGATTTCACTGCAACTTTCTGGAATGGACTTGCGATCGGAAAATTTCGCACGACCCGGTGCATCAAGTGCGCAATGTTCAGTTTCCCACCAAAACCCTTTTGCCCGCATTGCTGGTCCCGCCAAGTGTCCTGGGAAGATCTTGCCGCTGATGGCACTCTATATTCATGGACACGAATTCATGCTAGTCCGGCGGTATTCGAGCCCGAATTGCCCTACGATGTAGGAGTCATAGACTTGGATGGCGGCATCAGACTTGCGGTCCGATTGCATGCCACGGGGCTTGTCGAGTGGCACTGCGACCAGAAAGTGCGTTTAGTGGCGCTTCAATATCGAGACGGTCCTTTGTTTGCCGCAGTTGCTGTGTAACGGTCATGTGACTGTCGGAGGCTCTCAGTGAATTCTCCTGACGAAGGCCTCTGTATTCTTCCTATCGCACGAGTGGGGGTGACGCCTGTTGAAACATCTGGATAATGGCGGATACATCAAGATTTGCACCGCCCGAATTGCAAAACACTGTGTAGAGGACGTGAGCTGTTGCAGCCATGGGAATCGCCGATTTTGCGCTTATTGCAGCCTCCTGAGCCATGCCCAAATCCTTCATCAACATTGATGCGGCACCCCCGGGTTTGAACCCGTAATTCGCGGGTGAAGTCGGTACCGGTCCGGGCACCGGACACATTTCGGTCAGCGCCCAGCATTGGCCGGAGGACCTCGACACGACATCATAGAATTTCTGATCGTCTACCCCGAGACGTTGCGCCAGCGCATACGCTTCTGACACCGCGATGAGAGTAACGCCGGCAATCATGTTGTTGCAGATTTTGACGGTAAGCCCTGACCCGTCGCCGCCCATGTGGACGACGTTACTTGCCATCCGCATGAGTAAAGGTTCTGCCCTCGCGAATGCGGAAGCGACACCCCCCACCATAATCGTCAGTTTGCCCGCGATAGCGCGGGCTGCTCCACCAGAAACTGGCGCATCAATCATTTCATGTCCATTGAGCCGCGCGACGCGTTTCACGCGTTCCGCGCTTTTGAGATCCACTGTGGAACAATCGATGAAGAGAGATCCTGCCTTCGCCGCTTCAGCGACACCGTTGTCGAGGAAAATCTCCTTCAATTCCTTGCCGCTCGGAACCATGGTTATGATGACATCGGCCAAGGCCGCTGCCGAAGCGGCATCTGGCGCCGGTTCGGCACCCCACATGGCTGCTTCTTGAATACGACTGTTCGAGATGTCGTAGGCCAAGATGCGATGGCCCGCGCGCGCCATATTCGCTGCCATAGGAAGACCCAGATTCCCGAGACCAATAAACGCGATCGTTTCCATCCTTCCCCCGACGACTTTATGAGCTGCCGCTCAGATACGCCTATACCCTTTGGGTCAATATACCGTTCCAACTGAAACAGGCGTAAAGCCTGGCGGTGCTCCAACATAACGGATTCCGAGCACGCGCCGCGGGCCGGAGCTGTTGTATAAGGAGCATAAATCAAATAATCATAGCTAGTATACGATTTTGGGCTGTTGAACAAAACGATCCCGTGTCAGATTTAGCGCAATATTCATACGTGACGGGCATTAACATGGCTTTTTGTGGTAAGAATCGCATAGCTAAGCGACATTCGGTACCGCTTGCCCAAGTATCAACCTATAGCCTTTTTGCATAATAGACTAACTAAAAAAAGCCATTTTCATCACATATGTGAAAAACTACTGCGATTTCTACACATAGAAGTTAAATCGACCCAAGTTATAGACATTTGAATGCCCTGCAACTTTACTCAGTGTTCAACATGCGATCTGGAGAACCAGATCCCACATAAATCGATGTAGGGGGAGAAACTGGTGTGCAAAAGCAAAATAATCAGAATGGGATTGATCGGATTTCTCTTGCCTTTGGGCGCATTTGCACAGAGTCAGGTAAGCGTGCCGACCAATTCAGGAGGGCTTGCGGATCAATCGCAGGCGGATCTTCAAGAAGTAGTGGTTACCGCTCGCCGACGTGAAGAGCGATCTATAGATGTGCCGGTTGCGATTACTGCGATTTCCGGCGTCACCCTCATAGAAAAGGGTGTAACAGACATCTACAGCCTGCAAATAGCCTCGCCAAATCTGCAGGTGTCATCGAGCCTTTCACCGCAAAATCCGGTATACAACATTAGGGGTCAGCCGTCGGGAGCCCAGAGTTACTTCAATGAGGTTCCTTGGAACCAACAAATAAACACACCCTTCTATGATCTCGAGTCAGTTCAGGTTCTGGCTGGTGCTTCGGGGACCCTGTTCGGACGAACCGCAGTCGGCGGTGCAATACTCTTCACACCCGCCCGGCCCACATTCAATAATTTTGGTGCCACTGTGCAACTCACGACTGGGGCACGCGACGACAATGAGTACTTAGGGATACTGAACATACCACTCATCGACGATAAACTCGCCATAAGGCTCGCTGCAAATGTAGTGCGTCAGCACGGGTATACCAATGATATAACTACCGGCCAAACACTGGACGATCATCACAATCAGGCAGCGCGGGTCAGCATCCTCTACAAGCCCGTCGATTGGTTTGAAAACTATGCGGAAGGCGATTGGTACGACAACAATCAGAACGGCTATTCGGCGCACATTATCGGCCTTTTGAATACCACGGCTCCGATCCTTCAAACAGCCTATAACCTCACTAAAGCGAATGGGCCTTACACAGTAGCTTCAGTTCCGCAGGCAGGCCAGGCCAATCCGTGTTTATCCATAGTCGGAACTTCGTGTCCTTGGGGCGCATCCTCGGCAGTGGGCGGTAACAATCTCGGATGGCCTGCGGGCCCGAATGTTTACCAAACTCGCGAGTGGGGTCTCACTGATAAGCTTACGTTCAACTTCGGTGAGGCATTCTCGATTAGGAACATATGGGGTTATCGACGTGATCCAGAAGTAGTCAACGTCCAGGATCTTTCCGGTACGCCATATTTCCTAGAGTCCTACAGCAGAGGCGGTTTCATACCTGTAAACGGTATTGGATTACCCGGCCCGGCCGGCCCGGGTAATAACTACACTTACGGAAGCCGTCAGATGTCCGATGAAATCCACTTCTACGGCACTGCATTCGGGAAGTCGCTAAATTGGCTTTTGGGTTACTTTTACGAAGATAGTTATTCAGAAACCAATCCACACGCGGTTACTGCTGCGGAGTTCCCCTTCACCGCGGCGTTTGGAAATCTGCCATATATAGCTCTCGACAACGATTTCCCCGTGCTGTCCAACAACACCGAGGAAGCGGTGTTCTCGCAAGTCACGTACGACTTCGGATCGGTGAGTAAACCGCTGGAAGGACTAAACCTAACACTCGGCGCACGGTACACGCGGGACAACTCGCACACGACTGGCTCGAACATTGCAACTGCACCAATCTTTCCGGGATTGTTGTGCGATTACGGCGGACCTATTGGTGACTGCTATCGGAAGGGAATCCTGCACGATAGTGGCGTTAACACTAACGTAACAATCAATTACAAAGTTAACAGTGACTTGATGGTGTATGTCGCTTCGCGAAGTGCGTATCAGCCCGGGGGCGTCAATACACAAGCATTGCCTCCAGGTTTCGAATCGTATGCTACCTTCGGCCAGGAAAGGATTCGGGACGCGGAGGTTGGTGTAAAGAACGAGTGGAATATTGGAGATATGCGGGGCACAACTGAGTTGGCCGTATACCATGTGTGGGACAACGATCTGCAACGTCAGATAGCAATTCCCGGCGTCAATTCCGCAATTACCGAGAATGTCGCGAGAGCCCATGTTAATGGAGTAGAACTACAGGCGAGCATTTCTCCGGGGGGGATTTTAGATGGCTTTCGCGTAGATCTCTATTACAACTATACGGATGCTAAGTACGACTCTTATCCGAGTCCTGCTAATCCCGATCTGGATTTTACGCAGAACCCAATTCAATTCTCGCCTAAGAACAAGGGAAGTATATCAGTCAGCGACCGCTTTCGATTTGGTGACGGACAGGCCGTCATTCCATCGGTTACTTGGACCGCCCAAACAAGGTTTTATTACACTCCGAATGCGTTCATCAATTTTCCAGGCGACCCGATCGATCCGAATGGATTCATTCCTGGCTACGCACTGGTCAACGGACGTGTCGACTGGACGGGAGCTGGGGGCTTACCGCTTCAGGTCTCCGTCTTCGTTCGCAATATGCTTGGTAAAGTTTATCTGGAGAATGGAAATGCGTTCGCCAATTCTCCTGTGGGTTTCGATACTGGTACTTACGGTGAGCCGCGGACTTGGGGCATTTCCTTGAAGTACCAATTCGGAAGTCCGGGTCGCTAACTTAGCGGCAGTCGTTTCAACGGGCGCTGTTGATGATGCAGACCGAAAAGCTGCTGCGATGAACTATTTGTAATCTCAACTACGGTCGCTCGATTTGGGGTTGCATATGAATTATCGGGCGAGCAGTTTGTTGAGATTCCCAATTCTTGGAGCCATCTAGAATGACCCCTGGAGCGTTCTTGGCTCCATGGGCATCGTCCGCTCACCACAGCCGCGGCTTGTCTGGAGCACCGCGATTGTCCATTGGGCGACGCTGCGGATTGCCCTCGAGACAGGTCGGAGATTCTTGAAATGAGGATTGCTTTACCACTGACGCGAAGCACATTGGCGCTAGTTATCGCGAAGAGTGGTTTGTCGAGGCAAGCAGCAAGTGCAGGTGCCATAGCGGCCACCGTGCTGCTTGGCCCCTTCGCGATATTGCAATTGGCGAGAGCAGATGATGCAGGCGTCGAGCAAATTATCGAGAATAGACAGGCCAATTATCATGATCTCGGAGCGGCAGTAAAGAACATTAAGGACCTGCTTGAGTCGAGTGCTCCATCGATGGTCGAGTTGCGCGGCTACGCCCAATCCGTCGACGACATTGCGCATTATCAAGAGACTCAGGATTGGTTTCCCCCCGGCACCGGCCCCGAAGCAGGCGTAAAAACGAAGGCGAAGCCAGAGATTTGGGCGAAGCCTGATGAGTTTCAGAAATGGCGCAAAACGCTGCCAATTGAAGCTGACAAGTTGCTGGCACTGGTGACAAGCCATGCCACGATAGCTGCGCTCAAGGCACAGCATCATGCTCTAGGAGAAGCGTGCGCCGGCTGCCACAAAGTATATCGAGAGAAAGAGGACTAAAAACCTGATGTAGATTTACCGGCGTCAGAGTGCTTCTAGCGTATTGCTTGCGCTGCGACGGCAACGGCCGACAAAATTTGCTTGCTATTCAATAATGCGGTGCACTATGAAACTAACTCGTCGAGATCTCATGCGGTCGACTGCTCAGATCATGTCGGCATCTGCACTCGCTTCTTTAGCATTCCCTGCGGCCCAGGCCGCCGACACATGCACGGAGTCTGAGTCGCAGTCGCTCCGCGACTCATTGCACTATAAGGATCCGGCGCCGGACTCCAAGCAATCGTGCGGTGCTTGTGCTTTTTTCAGTGAAGAGGATGCTAAGCAAAGCTGCGGAAATTGCATGATAATGAGCGGGCGAGTCAGTCGGAGCGGCCATTGCGATTCTTGGAGTATGAAGGGATAGGAGAGTCTAAATAAGTTCGACAAATCGTTGCGGTCGACCAAGGAACAAAGGCCTGGCCCTAACGAGAGATCTCTGAGGCAAATGGTTGGCGCCAATCCACGCTATTGATGTCGAAATTAGCGAGCGACGTTGCCGCGGATAGATATTCGTACCGACGATCGCGACGCCAAACTAATCCTTGCGATTTTCGAGTCGAGCTAGCCACAAGCGGCTTCTGAGGAAGCGTCGATTCCAGAAACTATCGGAGCGATATGTGGTAATGGTCTAAAGTCGGTCAGTCGGTCGATCTCAGTTCGGACAACGTCGCTAATCATCGCGCGGCCTTAATACGCGCGAGTTCACCATCAATGACACGCGAGAGTTCACTCAGCGACACCGCGCCGCTTAATGCGATGCCATTGACGAAGAATGCAGGAGTCCCCGTGGCGCCGAGCTTTTCTCCGTCTTCCACATCACGATGCACGTTGGGTTGATAAGTCTTTCGCGCGACGCATTCATCAAATTGCCTTTGGTCCATTCCGAGCTGAGCGGCAAATTTTGAAAGATCACTGTCTTCAAGGTGCTGCTGATTGGCAAACAAGAGATCATGATATTGCCAATATTTTCCTTGTGCGAGCGCGCATCGCGAGGCCTCCGCCGCAGGTTCCGCGCGCGGATGAAAGTCCAGCGGAAAGTCGCGATAGGCTAACCGCACTTCAAGCGGGTACTTCGACACTAATTCCCGCAAGGTACCCTCCGCCGTTCCACAATACGGACATTCAAAGTCCGAGAATTCCACAACCGTAACTATCGCCCCAGGCGGCCCTCGAACCCGGGCGGGGTCGATAGCAACAATTGCGCGAGGCGGTGCTAAAAGCACCGTAACTTTTGCGCGTTTTCTGAGCTCGGATACATAGCTCTCGTAGGCGTTTCGCCGGCGCACGTCGGTCAGATACTGACTTATCTGCGGGCGAACTTCTTCGATTGGATGACCGATGCGATCCTTTATCCCAAGGTAATAGCTCTCGATTTCTGATGCAGTCGGTGCGAGGACCTGAGAATTCACCTCTCTCTCCAAGATTTGGTTTTCGGGCTGTTTGAGGCGGGTGGCTTCCTGCGCGATGAGTTGCTCGTTAATCAGTGTATTAAGCGCTTGCTCTCTTATATCGTAGATTCGAGAGTTCAAATCCCGTAGCTGGGGCTCTGTGCGTTCCTCCAACTCTTTATCGGAGATCGTTTTTCCATTTATTATTGCTACAACTTGGCCGCGCGGCGCCGCTGCGTGCAATTGCGCCGCGCCTAAGTAAATCATTGCGAGGCCGCTAATAACGCTGCCTAGCCCGACGATTCGCACGTCAACGCTCCAAGCTAATAAATAGTCCGAGTCTCGGTTTCGTAGAGATGGTGCGCAATTTCCTATTCGAGCGCAGGGCTAGCGCGAGGTCTGTCAACTTTGAGCGACAACTCAAAATGCTTCGGAGTTTCAATGCGCCGACGGGAATGTGAGGAGACCCATCAGTTCAGATACGTCTGTTAGCTCCTCCAGTCCAAATACCAACTCCGCGGCCCTTTCTGCCTTATCTGGATCAATGATTCCTTCAACACAACCCATATATTTCTGTTTGACCTCTTCATTGGAGAGGGGATCGCCGGGGTCGCCGTGGGACATAATACAAACCTTTTTGTGTTCCGCTCCGCTCCTTGTTCTGATGGTGATTGGATTCGATTCGCCCATGATTTCCGGTTTCCATTTTGTGTTGACAATCACGGAAGTCTTAGGCCAATGCTCCCTGATCTTAGGGTTCTGAATACCTGCCTCGCTGCAAATTTTCATTGATACCGGTTCGCGCACGAGGGCGGCAGCTACGCAATGAGTTAAGCTGAACCTGGATTCGTCTCCGTCTCGTGGTTCTGGGAACTTGATGATTTCCGGGAAGGTTGGATTTACTTCCACAACCACACTCTCAACGTCTTCGGCGGCAATATTATGCTTCGTAATAAGTTCTATTACCCCATCAATAATTCGTTGCATCAAGTAGCAGGCAGGATACTTCTTGAAACCTACTTCCATGACTCGTAAATCGGAACCGGTCCCTAGTCTGAATTCCAAGTCAGGTCGGCCAGCGAGCGCGTCGAAATAACCTTTCGCTCCTTCGAGGATTGTGGGGTCGCCGGTGAGCCCCAGCTTTGCCAAAGTCGCGGCACAGATCCCGTTGCGTCCGGCAATTCCCGCCTCGTATACATGCGCCCCTGTCCCCATCTGACGCGTAGAGCCGCTCGCCTGAGAAACTGCGAGGCTAATAGCCATCTTGGTCTCTTGAACCCCCAAGCCCAACATCTTGGACGCTCCAGAAGCGACTCCAATGGTTCCCAAATGAGGTGCGGTCAAATTTCCCCGGGCGGACGCACCGCCATCGCTGACTATCATGCCTGGCCTAGCTTGAACTTCGTATCCGAGAATAAAGCCTTCCAAGATTGACTTGCCAGAGGATCCTAACTTTTCGGCCAGCGCGAAAACCGATGGAATGATATGGCACGTATACATGGACTCGGGCCAGCTGTCGTCCTCTAGTTCGGTGCTATGAGCAGCGGTAGCATTCACGAGGGCAGCAAGCTCGACCGAAGTACGAAATCCGGCGCCCAAGACCCCAGACTCGGGATTGGCGTTGCTTGGCCTAGCATAGTTTGCCAGTATTTGCCCTGCGTGGATTCTGGAGCCGGCAACCGCCATCCCTAAAGTGCTTAGGCAGAGTGCTTTCGCCTTCTCAATAACCTTCGTATCCAAATCGTCGAACTTCGTGCGATAAAGGTACTCCGCGACCATTTGTGTCGTACTCACGTTCTATCCTCTGTAATGCAATTTACTATTCCACTTACGTATCAAATTCGCTATGCATGAGCGCCTTGAGGCAGCTCGCTTGATTACGTCCTCGTTTTGTCGAAGTGCTCTTCGAAAAACTTCACCATAATGTCGTAGGCTTCTTGTGACTCGGGCAGACCTACCTCCACAAAAAACGAGTGATCCACCCCATCCCATAGATAGAGCCGGGCATCAACGCCTGCTTTGGCAAGATCGATTGCAGTACGGCTGGCGGCGCTCATGTCACCGGATCGCGTACCAGTGATTATTAGAGTCGGGGGAAATTTGGCGAGTACAGAGGGTGAGGCCGACGGCGCCACAAGCGGATCACTAAGGTTACTGCCCTCAAAATAGCCGATAGCGCTCTCGGGTCTCGGCGCGGGTAGGATACCGCCTAGTCGCGGTGTTACATAAGCGGAGTCGCCGAGCATTGGAACCCTCGTCGAAGCGCAAAAGATACCGATTGAGGCTGGGGCGGGCAGCCCCACCTTTTGGAACCAGGCCACGGCTTCACCCGTTAACATGCCTCCGGCCGAGCAGCCGTAGATCGCGATTTCGCCGTGCTTGTAAGTCTTTAACAGTTCCCGGTAGACGGCCGCGACGTCCTCACTCGCGGCCGGAAAGTGAAATTCCGGTGCCATTCGGTAGTCAATGCTGATCACCTTGATGCGCCCAACCGCTGCTAATGGCACGGACTCTACTTGACTGTTTATCAAGGCCCCAACGTTGAAGCCGCCGCCATGCAAATTAATCAACACATGGTGGGCGTTCCTGCTCGATATTCCGTCTTTGGGTGTGAATACTTGAGTGTGAACACCACCGATGGTCTGGTTCTCCACGGTCACATGGTATTTGGCATTAGCAGCCGCGAGCTGCGGCCCAAACCACTCCTCGTCCATAACCTTGCGCACTTGCGCGATGGGCGTACCGGGCGCTAACTTGAAATAGGGCAACGGCTTTCGAGCTCGGAGAACGTAAAGTGCCTTGGCCTCAGGACTGGCGTACGCCGAAAATGGCAAATCAAATGCAGGAATGTGGGCGGTACCGTCATCATCCACCGTGGGAGCAACTTTTGGAGTCTGACCAAAGGCAGTTGCCAGAGCCAACGTACACAAGCCAACTCCGCTGATGGTTGCAAGCCGAATTTTCTTCATGAAGCCTCCAAGATTCCGCATAGGGGTTTGATCACTGCCAGCCGCTCCGCGAAGTCTCTATTTGACCAATCAGGCTAAGATCGAGGCTGCGCAAATATACATATCTAATATGCTATCTTAGCATCATTGTCAACCCGGTTAATTCAATCTAAATCAACCGTTTGCTAGCCCGCTCGATGTTGCATCTCGGACAAGGGGTTGGATTCTATTCGTATGATGCGGACTGCCGTCAGCCAGTGTCCGGCACCTAATCTATCAAAACTGATTTATCTCCAAGACTGTCAATTGAATCGCGTCAAATATCTAGGCGCATCGGAAGGTGCGAATGAATCCTAGCAGCTGAGTCAAGCCACAGGAAAGCGGATAGATTGCTGGCCGAAACATCAGCTCATCGGAGCCATCAAAGCGAAGTAATTAGCCAAGTAACGAGCGTCGCAAAGATAATTCCAATAACAGCTAACGTGGGAGAAGCGAACATCGGATCTGAGGGTATTTCGTCCTTGCGAGTGATAGTTCGTCGACCCGTCACCATTGTCGCTGTCAGATTGGTTTTCTTGAAGAAAAGATAGAACAGCACAGCAGCAATGTGAAGGGCGACAAAGCCAAGAAGAACATCGAAAAAAAACCCATGCATTCTTGCGAAGTAGCGCCCAGCATCAAAACTGACGCGATGAGAGAGTGGGCCGGAGTCGATACCATCAATATCCACGGCAAAGAGCCCGAGAATTATCTCGGCGCTCATTAGGCTGAGCAATATAACGATAGACCAACCTCCGATGGGGTTGTGGCCCAATGCATTAGATTTGCTGGTTTTGAATAACCCCCGAGCATACGACAATACGACTCTCGGGCCACGTACGAATCCGGTAAACCGAGCCGTGCTGCTCCCAACGATCCCCCAGTACAGACGAAACAACAAGAGCGCGAACAAGAAATAGCCGGCGCGAATGTGCCATTGCATCGCGTCATGTTTTGCCGTCCACCACAACGTCCCCAGCGTGACGACGATCAACCAATGCGTTGCTCGAGTCGGGATATCCCAGATTTTTATGCGAATGCGGGAATAATCATCTTTCATTACGATATTTTCCAACTTGCAAGATGATTGGCGAATTGGCCAGCCGTCAGAGCCTTTGATCGTTTCATGCTAAGGGTTCGCAGTGACGGGGAACTTTCAATCTCACATATCCCGTTTACTTTAAACTCCCGCGCATGGCGCGTTCTGCAATCCCGCTGACTTTGATCTGGTGGATCGGTTTGATGGAAGCCAAGCAAAATCTCGCGGCGAAAGTAATCATCCACCAATCCGATCGTGGCGCCCGAATGAATGAGGGTCGGCCGATCGCGTGCGCCGTTCGAAGGGGACGTTGTAAGAATCATCTATGGTTAGCCTCTATCCCCTTCACGCCAGGTTATGGCTCATCTATCGATAAAATTTGCGAACGAGAGTACGAAATAGTATATTAGATATGCATATTGTGCGATATGTCCTGAACGAACGGGCGTCTCAGGGTAAGACCAAATTCCTTAAGCCGATGGTACGGGCAATAAAATGTCCCAGCAGGGAATGCAAGAACAAATTGTTCTCGAACCGACCAACAAGCAGTGGTTCCGTCAGGTGCTTGGTCAGTATCCAACCGGCGTCTGCGTTGTTACGGCGTTGCCGCCGGATGGTCGGCCCGCGGGAATGGCGATCGGATCGTTCACTTCTGTTTCGCTGAATCCCCCCCTTGTGGCATTTTTTCCTGAGAAAGGCTCAACAAGTTGGCGGAGGATCAAGAGTGCGGGGCGATTCTGCGTGAACATCTTGGGAGCCGACCAGGAGGCAACGTGCCGTCGGTTTGCTTCAAAGTTGCCGGACAAGTTCGAAGGAATTGAATATCGGCCATCGACGGCTGGCTGCCCCATTATCGCGGGAGCAGTCGCGTGGATCGACTGCGAATTGAATTCCGTCTATGAGGCCGGCGATCACGACATCGTTGTGGGCCTCGTTCGCGAACTCAAGATCGAATCGACACGACTTCCCCTGCTATTTTTCCAGGGTCGCTACGGTCGGCCTGGGTCGCTCGCTGCTCCGGATACCCTCGATGCAATCACTGAACAGTTCCGCAATATCGAGATGGCGCGAGCTGAAATGAACATGTTGGCCGAAAATTTATCAGCGCGATGCATCGCGACGGCACGTGTGGACGATGAACTCGTAGTAGTGGCAAGCGCCGGTAGCTCAAATGGAAGCTCTCTCGCTAGCCTCGTTGGGCAGCGGCTACCGTTCATGCCGCCGACAGGATCGGTCTTCGCCGCGTGGAACGGCGATGCCGAGATTGAAGACTGGCTACGAACAACTGTTTCGTTGGACTTACGCAATCAATTTCGATCGTCGCTAGCGATAGTTCGCGATAGAGGATATGCAATAGGAGTGGTGGACGAGGCTAGGAGGGTTTTTGCTGCGACGTTGAACCGGCTCGCTGCTGATCGAGGTGCGGCGCCAGCAGTCGACTTGCGCGAATTGATACAAAATCTGTCGTACGACGTCCCAAACTTGTCGCCGTCAGTGTGGACCAAGGTGCGACTTATATCAGCACCTGTATTCGGACCCAAGGGGACGGTAGCGCTTGTTCTCACTGTCTACGAATTTCCCAAACCCCCCGCAGATGCCGGAGTCCGTTTTTATGTAGACCACGTGATAGAGGCATCCAAACGAGTAACGCAAATACTGGGTGGTTCTGCGCCGGCGCAGTGAAAATCACATCTACGAGATAACGAACAACGCATTTTAAATTTACCATGAGATCGCCATGCAATTGACCCACCGCGTATCGCGTAGCACAACTTGGGCGGCCGTGATTGGACTTGCCTTCGGCGGCGTGTCAGTTTTTGCCAAAGACGTTCACTTAACTTTGAGTGGAGCGGAAGAAACTCCGCCGGTGACTACGACAGCATCGGGTTCCGGCACGATCAAGATTGGCGATGACAAGGCAGTGAGCGGCAGAATCAAGACGCAGGGTATCGAGGGTATTGCCGCTCACATTCATGTGGGAGCGCCCGGAGTGAGCGGTCCTCCAATTATCACGCTTGAGAAGTCGGCAGACGGGGTCTGGTCAGTGCCGGCGGGCGCTAAGCTTACGGATGAGCAATACGCGAGCTTCAAGGCAGGGAATCTTTACGTGAATGTTCACAGTCCTGAGCACAAGCCTGGCGAGATTCGTGCACAGTTCAAGCCTTAAGCGAATTGAACCGAATGGCCGTGGACGCTCGAGGCTTCGCGATCCGCAGAGGGCAGCGGGGCCGTCACTGCAAAGCAGAACTGCGCAAAATTTAGTCCGTCACCGGCGAAGTTGGGGCTGCGGATGAGCGGTTTATCGCCGCCTGAGAATGCCTAACTACAGCTTGTGGCCCTGCGCAGGACGCCCGTCGGCTCGAACATCCGAATTGTCATCGTCAATGCGCCCGAATTTTACCGGCTGTCGCGTCAGCGACTCACGTTTGGGACACCGTTGCGGCTGAGGCAGCGAGGCAGCATTCCGCCGTTGGGAAGGAGCGGCACTGAGTTGGCGACCGGCGCGGGCCGCGGGAGATACCAACACTTCGGGGATAGCTGAGTCGATAGGCCTATGGATGAGGACATCCACAGGAGGGCCAGCTCAGCAATTTCAATCACTGAATGCGTTTTACGCAGTGAGGATTACGAAAATCTGTCCTAGTACGTGAATGAAACAATGAAACGGTACGCCTATGCTCAGTTATGGCTTTCTACCAACACCGATGGAAAAAGCCTACATTTATAGATAAAACAGCTGGACTCTTAATCAATTGGTCGTAGGTTCGATCCCTACACGGCCCACCATTTCAGCCAGTGCAGTCAAGAACTTACGCGGGATCTTACTATCGCTCGATTGCGACGTTGTCCCATTGAGCGCCATGTTTCCCATAGCCGATCGAAATCCATATGCGCGTTCGATTCGCAGCTGCCATAGGCGCGTAGAAAGACGATAGCTAACCGCTCACAGCCATCTCCTTAGTTGCATATTTGGCGATGTCGTTCATGCCGCCATCATGCGGGAGGCGCCGCGGGAATTGCGGGAGGGTTTCGCGGTTTATTCAGCGGAACTCAAACGAGCTGCGATCCGGCGTCACGTGTATGGGCGCTATCGACCCCAAGCAGTCTGTGGCCAGTGTCCGCTTAACGGTATCCAAACCGGACACGCTTCATTCCCTTCGTCGCAGCCTCGAAAATAAGCGCGGGACCCACAGTGCGGCCAGCAATAGCCCCAACGGCAATGTGATAATCAACCAATAAATGGCGTTATGTCCGCAGGCGTTCGAGTACCGTACGCCGGGAAGACTGCAAACGGCGGCCACTGGCATTAACGCAAAAATGCAGCCTGCGATGAAAACTACGAACGCATGGATGGCTATCCGCACTGCGAGAAAATTAGCGATGACGGTGAGTGACGCGAGGGTGCGCCAACGACAAACGAAGTTGCTTTATCTCAATCATCGACTCCCTCCTTGGCCCACCGAAGACGCGACCTGCGATCGCTCGAACCTTTTAGACATCACGAGAGAGATCCGCGTGAACTCGCTGCCAATCAATATAGTTCCTCATGATTGGCCACTGCGATATTCTGGACCGAAGGGCGTCCCGTTCGGCAATTACCCAGCCTACAGCTGCAGCAGGCACTGCAATAAACGCCGGGTGAAGCCCGTACGCTATCGCGACTCCGACAAAGGCCGCCAGCAGTAGGCCGACGAGAAATAGCACCCGACCAACCAATTTTGCGCGGCGAAGGCCATCACCCTTCTCGAGAGAATCCAAACGAGCCAGCAAGCGAGTGGTGTGGTTTGGCATGGTGATGTCTAACAATGAGGTTGAGCGACGCGCGGTTGCGCCCATCTAAAACGAAACTGAGCTATCCGAATCATCGCCCCTCTGCTTGGCTCAACGAATACTCTGCCCCGCGAATCGCTCGAACCGTTAGGTCCGCGCGGTCGGCTCACGCAAGTGTTTTGCGACGACGTAGCAACAAAGGCCTAATGCAACGAAGGGAATAGTAGCAACCACCGTGGATATAATGAACTGCGCCCGCGACCATCCAACGAAAGCGCCATGATTTATGTTTAGTACAAAATAATAGAACCACGCCACGACGAACAAGCCTGTGAGGGAAAATACAAGCGGCCTGGCCCAGGATTTTCGCAGTGCCACTGCCACCGCTGCAATAATCCAAGGTACTCCAAACGCCACCGCAAAAATAAAGTGTGCTCCCCAGTTCACAAATAGCAGGTACGCACCATTTGCGCCTAGAACGGCAACAGCGAACCAGACCTGAATAGAGGCAGAGCGCGTGGACACGACCGAGGACCTAACTATTGGGTGGGTGACGAAAACATCGTTTTGGCGCGACAGATTTATCTGATGGCATTCTTTTGCGCTCCTTGCAATCCGGTTGGTTTCCGCAATCGTCAGCCTAAGCTTACCGCATGCCGCGAATGGCCGGTTCATGGCGATGATTTCGTGTGATCCAGTGCCCGGTCTTGGCCGCAAGCTGCCTCTTACGTTTCGGCGAGGAAAGTTTCGCATCAGCTCGTTTTGATCAAGCGGCCAACTTCAATGTAGGATTCAATCCCACTCGAGATGCCAACACCAACAGCATGTCGGCGCTGAAATCCCGCCAAGCACCTTTCATCAGTGCCGATACACGAGGTTGCGTGATGCCGAGTTCCTTAGCGGCTTTACTTTGCGTCCAGCCCCGACCTTTGATGTGTTCGCGCAGGGCGGCCATAAGATCCGCACGCATGGCGAGAACTCGCGCCTCCGCCGCGTCGAAGCCCAAATCATAGAATACACTGCGGTTGGCAGGGGTCGTATGTTGAATATTGAGTTTGCGCATGATTCTAATCCCCTATTTGAGCGAAGCGGCGTGCAGCCAGTTCGATATCCATCTTGCGAGTCTTTTGGGCCTTCTTTTGGAAACAGTGCAGCACATAAACCGCTTCCGGACGTGTGGCCAAATAAATTACGCGATAGGCCCCGGTCGCGTCCCGCACACGAATCTCTTTCACCCCCGGACCCACGGTTTTCATCGGCTTCCAGTTTTCCGGTTCGAGGCCTCGCTGCACGAAGTCCAAATTGAAGCCGGCATCCCGTCGAGCTTCATCGGGGAACGCCTTCAAATCGTCGTGGCTAGTACCCACAAACAGCAGCGGTTTACGTGTAACCTCCGCGGTCAAAGTATACAAGTACTTGTATAGTTATACAACTACTGTATATAGACGGATATAGGCTGGGCCCCTAGCGTTGCGTCGCAAATTCAATCGCTGAAGTATTTCCACAGAGGCAGATGATCCGGTCCCATTGGAAGATCTGGATATGTATGATTTCAAAGCCTTATCGTCAGCTAACTCGGCAAATCGTGGGACAGTTTCCGGATTGTAAGTTGTTGTTCTTAAAGATTTAAATGGTATCCATGCAGGCTTCTCTTAATCAATTGGTCGTAGGTTCGATCCCTACACGGCCCACCATTTAAGCCAGCATAGTCAAGAACTTACGCGGTACGTTTGCATCGCCCGAGAGCGATGTTGTGCTATTAAACGACCTTTGTGCTATTGGCGAATTGAAATCAACGAGTGGGTTCAATTCCCCGCCTGCTCGAGCGCGTTGAAAGCACCACGATTAGCGGTTCATGGCTCGCTCCTTGGTGGCATGTTTGGCGATGAGTTCATGTGGCAATGATGCGGCAGGGATTCAGGTAATTGGGTGCGAGTTTCGCGGCTTATTCCGCGAAACTAACCACACTGCTATTCGGCGCTGATGGACCGATGAAAGTGTAGACAGGAGACCAATATCTGTATACGATTTCATCGGTGCATACCAAAGCTACAATTCCGTTCCGCAAGAAACTTCCTTCGGTCTTCACCTACACCGAGGCGATAGCTCGTGGCCTCTCCGCGGAGCGCCTCTATGGCTATCGAGACCAAGGGATTGTCGAACAAATTAGCCGGGGTCTGTACCGGTGGGCGGACGCACCGGAAATCGACCAGAATCTTCTGGAGGTTGCCTATCGCATTCCCGAAGGAACCCTATGCTTGACGACAGCGCTTGCGCGTCATGGGCTGACGGACAATATTCCGACGCGTATCGATGTGGCAATTCCACGGGGGAACCGGATTCCGACATTGCTATCACCCGTCGATGTTCGCGTTTTTTCAAAAGACACATTCGACATGGGACGTGGGGAGCTCAAAGTCGGGGAGGGCTTCACTGTCGGCTTGTATTCGCCCGAGCGCTCGCTGGTCGACATGATTCGATTGCGGCATCGTGAAGGATCCGATATCGCCTGGGAAGCGCTTCGTCGTTGGCTAGGCCGCAAAGGTGCTAAACCGGCTGCCCTGATCGACATGGCAAAGTGCCTACATGGCGCCGAGCGCGCCGTTCGCAACGCACTGGAAATTGTTCTGTGAAGCGCGAGTAACGATACTATCGCCGGCCGCCGCTATCTCGAACTCCAAAGACAGGCGAAGCGCACGGGCCGGCCCACCGATGAACTTATTCAGCTCTACGCTTTGGAATGCTTTAAGGGCGTCACAAACGAACCGAGCCGGGGGCATGTAGACTGCCCGAATGATTTTTTCCTATCTTGTGATCGCAGCGTTGGCGTTATGCGTTTATGTGCTGACATTTCGGCTACGTCGAAAAACAAGATTGGTAATCGCGCTGCTGATCTTTGGCATCGGGAGCATGGCATTTACGATTTGGATCGGTAAAAACCTCGACGATCGACCAGGCCCCAGCGACGTGCCCTACCACCGGCCGACTCAATAGTCAGCCATCGACACCTTGCCGCCACCGGCGAGCGGCTGCTTCTGCTCTCGCAACTGGGCTACGAAAGATACTGGATTGCGACCGTTTAAGTGACTTTACAGGGCTAATGCCGATCCCCTGCCTGCAAGACCGCTCGGAATGTTGACTTCACTTGCACGCCTTGTTCAGCGAAGTTTTTGATCAATCAGTCTGAGGAGCGGCGCTTTACCAGCGCCATGCCAAAATTCCGGACCGGGCATGACGACTCGCTTCTTCTGCGCAACACTAAACACAAGATTACCTCCACCATACTCGACGCCGGTGATTGCGATCCAATCTGTGCGACCAATCGAAAATAGGCGCGAAACAACAATGCCTTTTTACAAAAATGCCTTTTTCATCTGCCTTGATTCGACCGGACATGAGCAGCAGCGCGGCCCCCGATCCACCAAACAACGTCAAACAAACAAACGCCACCAGCCATGATCCGTGCGAAACAACAATGCCAATTGCTACACACGCAATCGCGAGAGTGCCCAAGATCTTCAAGATGGGTGTCGTGACACTTAGACCCGAAGGAGCGATGGGGTCGCCTATTTCTTCCATGCTCTTCCTTTGCGCGCTGCTGATTTAGCGTCGATCTTAACGTAGATATTTGCTACGAACGGCTGGTATTTGGACCTGATTTCTGTGTGCCCGACGCCCGCTATTGGCCGCCAGCTGCCGAAGTGCTCGGCCAGCCATCACCGTTACAGCAGAGTAAAAGCTTTGCCGCGCGGAAGACGATAGCGGGAAAAATGCGAGACTTCGACGGTCAGGATTTCGGTCAGGTCCGTTTCTGCGGCCAGCGAATATAGGGATGCATCTGCGAGATCCATCTCGCGCTTGCCGAGTTCGCTGTATCGACGCATCCATCGAACTATCTCGCCAAGATGTGCGGGCCCAAACGGATAAACCACCGCGCCGCCGAGTTCTATCCATTTGAGCATTTCAAAACGCTGGGGTATTTCCAGTAGATAGAGGCTTCGACAATACAGGGCCAGGTCGTAATGAGCCGAAGTCCACCGGCAGACAATTCTTTCACTAAGGCATCGAAGCGAGCATGGTGGTGGTCATCCACCGCGAATAGCGCGATCAGCGGTCCGGAATCAATCAGACAACTTCGCACTTAGCTTGGCCCTCATTCTTGCCGAGACTTTGCGTGAGGCCTGCGGATTTCCCATTGACTTCCCGCTGCGCACGGCATTGAGCAAGTCCGCCGGATTCTTAAGACCCAACACCCGTTCAAGTGCGTCCTTAACGAACTCGGACTTGGTAACGCCCAGCCGCCGCGACTCTTGCTCTACGCGGATTTCCAAAGTCGGATCCAATCGAACGCTCATAGCCACCGCCTGCTCCAACTGCCGTAATACGGCAATACTGTAATACAGAATTCAAAATACATTCAGAGCAATGCCAGCAACACATAACCCGCCGGTCTTCGTAGTGAATGCTGCTTTAGCGGCGACTATCAGCACAAATCAATCGGAAGGATCCGGAGGGCCACCAAAGCTCTTGAGTTGTGCCACTGGAAGGCGGGGAGATCTAGCAACGGTCGCGTTGTTGAGGCGACGAGCCGCCGTCAGCGCAAGCGCTATGCTCGCAAAAATCGGAGACCCCCTGTGTGGCCGCTTCGAGACAAACACCAGAGCAGTAGGCCCATGCGTGAAAACATCGCGAGCGGATCGATCGCATCGACGATGTAACCGGCAACGGTTCGCTCCCAGTACGCGCGGTGAAGTCCACCGCTGGTTGGCCGCGGAGCCAGGATGGGCGCGCTGCGCATGCCGCCGCCGTCCGCATCGGGCGCGGCTCGGAGACGGTGCCACAGGATCCGCTACAACTGGGGGATCGGCGAAACGCAGTGCCTCGGGTGGATTTGAACCTGGCGGGTTTGAGGAACACAAGCGGTTATCTTATGCGTGCAAAACAAGATCCCAAAACGGTAGAAATCCATTTCTGACGAACATACGCCCCTCAAAAAGGAGATTTGACTATGAAACGCATAACGCACGCATTTACTCTGTCATTAGCCTGCATCGTCGCTTCGTTGAGCATCGGACAGGCCCTTGCGGAGGACTCAAAGTCGCCCTCGCCGATGGATCAACTCGGCAAGCTCGTTGGAGATGGGACTTGCACCGGCAATGTGCTGGCGATGGGTACCGCGCCCGGGCACGCGAGCACCGGCAAGCTTCACGCCGAAAAGACGCTAGACGGACAGTGGGTCGTGATCCACTACGATGAAGACAAGACCGACGTGAATCCGAAGCCGTACTCCGTCCAGCAATACATCAGCTACGATCCGGAGAAGAAATCATTCGTTGCCGTGGCCTTCGATAACATGAGCGCGAGTTATAGCCCCGCTACAGGTTCGGGCTGGAAAGGCGATACATTCACGCTTGAATACACTATGTCGATCGACGGTAAGATGGTTTCGTTGCGGGATGTTTTCACGCACACTGCCGATGAAAGCAGCCATACCGGCATGATGCGCGACAAAAAGGGTGAGTGGGTCAAAACCGATAAGGAGACCTGCAAGTCGTCGTGATTGCAAGATAGTCTGGGCGCCGGCGAAGAGTTGCGCCGACGCCCCCATTGCGTTCAAGAAATGTAACCCGCACCCTCAGTCCGGCAGGTCGACGATCCACAGGTCCAGCGGCAATTCTTGTTCGTGCTCGGCCGGTGCTGCCAATGGCACGGTCGCGATCGGTTTGCCGTCGATGATCGCCTGGTCGAAAGCCTTGGTGGACGCGCCGGCACGGGTGGCGTGAAATTTAGGCAGCAGGTAAGGCAGCCCGTCCGACAGCAACGTCGACGGTCCATCGGTCACCTGAAAATGCAGATGGGGCTCCGATGAGTTGCCTGACGTACCCACCATGCCAAGCACCTGCCCGCGGTGCACGTTTTGACCGACGTGGACCTGCACGGAATACGGAGCGAAGTGTGCGTAGAGTGCGTAGTGTCCGCCGCCCAGATCGAGAACCACGTGGTTGCCGTCGGCCTGATCGATGGGCAAGTTCAGCGGGAAAGATCCAATAGGCGAGTTTTTTAGGTTGCCGACGGCAGCAATGACGCGCGCATCGGCGACGGCATAGGCCGGCTTGTTGTAAATGATATAGCTCTTCGGGTCTTTGGGATTGCCGACGTAGATCCGACCGTTGGCATCCATCGCCTCCCAGTCGATGGCGAAACGCTGCGCGGTGAATGCGCGTCCGTTGATGGCCAGGGTGGCCCGAACATGGCGTGTCGAGTCGCAACAGCCGTCCCCGGCAATGAAACGCTGACCCCGCAACGGCGGGTCGATGACCAGATTGGTGGGAACGTCGACCGGCAGTCGTGCCGCGGTGGCCGCGACCGTCATGTTGTTGGACGTCATGGTCAACCGATGGTCGAGCGACTTCGGAATGTCCCCAAGCTGGGCCGCGATGACGTGCACATAGAGAAGACCCAGCTGTGAGGCGCCAAGCTGCCCGGGAACGGCCCGAGTATCACGGACGACAAGCCGGGCGGCGAGCTTCGCGGCATTGAACTCGCCGACGACGGTCCCGGTTGCAGCGTCGAGCACGTGCAGTTGGTCGGCGGTAACGTCATCACCCGAGTAGTTGTCCAACTGCAGTTCGTACTCCAGGTGGTAGCGCCCATCACCGCCCTTGACCGGAACGGGTCTGCGGACAGTCTGCATGACCAGCGGAGTTACGATCAGCGGTTGGTTCACCAGCGACTCTGCGGTGGCGTCGGGATCGTCGGTTGTCTCCGTCGCGCGGACGACGGTGGAGGCGCAGCAACTCAGCACTGCTGCACAAAATAGAAAGTGATTGATCTTCATCTCTGCTCCTCGAGACGGTATGACTACGTCTGAAAGCCGCTTCAAAGGCGAGACGGTTAACCCCGATCGTCATTGCAATAGTGGCGAGACGCGGCTATGTGCAGAAGACGGGACGGATTCCGTTGGTATTGTTCGTAAGGAAACTGGCGCTACGAACTGTCGGTCTGCTCGTAGGTGCTAGAGTCTAGTATCAGTCGTTGCGTCGCACAAGGATGATAACGCCAACCCATGCAATACCTATGGCGGTATCGATGGATTCTGGTCGGACTTTGCTGCCCCACCGGTCTCCGGTATCGCCTGAAGCAACGGATCGGGCCCGACAGACATTTGCCCTATGAATGGCCGATCGTGAGAAGCAATCAGCAGCACGCACGCGGCGACACCCGAAGCAAAGATCCCCAGTGCGATGGCGGAGGCGAGCCGCTCATCGCTGTGAACCAACGCGATCGCGAGCAGAGCACAGATCGCCTGCACGAACAGACATGACCACTTGACCCAATTGACTTGCGACCGGCTGATGATGATGCGCTGCCGACGCGCATCGAGTGCGTTTTCAAGAGCGGCGGCGATCTCTCGCTGCGCGATTTGTTGGCCTTGGCTGACGGGCGTTATGGCAAGAGTTAACTGCAGCGCCTCGGCGAGGGAGCGTGGTGTGATTCTCAGCGTGGCGGCTTGCCGGGCCATCGCCGGCCATTCCTGGGTTGCAGCATCCTCGATGTAGTCACGGACCAAGGCGCGCACACGCGCCTCGGGCTCCCCCGGGAAGCTGGCGGCAAAAACCACGACGGATCTTAGCGCGCTAGCTTCGCGGTTAACCGCCACGTTGGCCTGCTCGTTATCGCCCCACACCTGCGCAGCGGTGAACGCTACGAAAAGTCCGAAGATGATGCACAGCGGCGGCAGCATAGCCGGCGAAATGGCCTTAAATGAGCGCGTACGTTCACCTACCGCGAACATCGCGACCACGGCGTAGATTGCCGCTGCGACGAGGTACGTAACTCCGAAAATGACCAGCGCCATCCACACGACAGGGAGACTGTGCAGCCAGTTATTCATGTTCTCGTCCCTCGCCAGCAGTTGCAGACCTCAGCGGGGCGTTCAGTTTGTGCAAGCTTAGCCTCACAGCGATCCCTGATCTCCGTTCTCTCTTATTCTTCGGCCATGGTCGTCTATGGTCTTGCCCTTGGCAACCAAAGGTAGACCCGGCCTCACACGGAGGTCGCTGCAGCGACCTCCGTTTCGAACCAGCCTCTAGACCGCGGGAGCCTGAGCCGTCGCCCCACCGGAGCGAGGCATTAAAAACGCCAGTACCGCGGCTACGATGAGGAGTGCCGCCACGTCGCCATATAGATGTCCGATATGTTCGGGATTGGCCAGCGACTGCAAACCCATGATGACGCCGTGTACGACGCTGGACCAGACCGTAAACCAAATCAGGCTGCGGTGAGCGAGAGGGTTTCTCGATGCGATGATCAAGAACACGCCGAGCGTCGCATAGATGCCGAGAATCATCTGCAGATAATCTGACTGACCGGCATGCCAAGCCCAGCCCGACGGCCAAACGATAGTTAGCGGGTATACGCCGATGGTAAATACCAGACCCACCGCAACCAACACCACACGCAAATACTTGATCCGATCTGCTTCGCTCATCGCATTCCCCTTAAGTTATTGGCTGGCATTCTGACCGCGCGGCCTAGTTTTTCTTGGAGCCTCCCATCTGATTGCGAATTGAACGCAATTGGATGTATTGCACGTTCAGTCTACACCCCGGACATCTGACTGGGCGCGGAGGGCCGTACTCAAGCCAAGAGTGAAATTAGCTGCGTGAACGAGCGGCTTTAGCTAACGGAAGTGATACTCGAGCGTGGCCGAAAACAGCGCGAAATGATTGTCCGAGTTGGACTGCAAGAAGTCGACCGCGACTCCGATTCCAATGTGTTGCCCCAGCGCAAAACGCGGTCCTATCCCTAAGGTATAGCCTATGCCATCGTCCGTGCGATGCAACTGGTCGGCTCCGTTCACATAGACATCCGTCTTGGTGATCCACAAGTAGGGGCCGGCGCGCAGATCCAGGTCGATGGCGCGCGCCAGGGACCAACGGTAGCGCGCTTCCAGCGAGACTATGTCGCCAGTGCCGCGCACGATTCGCGCGGCATCCTCGAGCAATGGATTCAGATTTGCCTGCTGAATGCCGTCGAGAGCTGCTCGGGTGCGTCCCACATAGCTTCCTGCAACCTCCAAGGCGAAGTGATCTGGCAGCTCGTAACCAACATATAACGTGCCGGTGGCGGTGCCACGCTCGGCGCCCGCGGCAGTTACCTGGAAGCCATCGGCTTGCAGATCGCGGGTCAGCTTCGCCGCCGTCATGCTGCTAGTGGACGCGCCGAGGCGAACTCCGGCGTAGAAATTCGACGCCCAGCTGCCATCTTCCGCACGAGCCGGGGAACTCAACAGCCCGGCTAGAAATATGGCTGTTGTGGGCAGGACCATCGCAGCACGGCGTGGGCCCACAGCCTTGCACCCGGCCAAGAACGCAAGCGCAAACAGCGTCACCAGTCCAATGGCGCCACCGCCGCCGGTCACGGCGACGTTGAGCGGTTGCTCCCCTGTGGTCACTGAGAAGCTTGTGCTGACGCCATCGACTGTAAGCGTCGAGGTTGTTGTCGAGCCATACGTGGACGGCGCGGTCATCTGCACGCTGACCTGATCGCCAGGTTGCACGGTGCCGGCAGCCGAAGTAAACGCGCCGCCATTGATGCTGTACTGGCCACCGGCAATGCTGATTACCGCAGGCGTCGTTATTCCTGTAACAGAGATCGGATTGGAGATCTGCGTACTCGAGATGGCAGCGCCTGAAGCGCTGGTGAAGCCGCCTTGCAGTATCGGCTTGGCGCCCGTGGTTACCGCGAAGCTGGAGGTCGTGGCGCCGATGGTCAACGCCGCGGTCGCTGTGCTGTCATAGCTCGACGGCGCATCGATCTCTACGACGACCTGATCGCCCGGCTGGACCGTGGCCGCCACTGAGGTGAACGGCCCCCCGTTAATGCTGTACTGTGCACCGCTGCTGACGCTGATCGGCGCGACGGTAGTGATGCTGGTGATGGTGACAGGATTGGACATCTGTACCACCCCGACACTCGAACCTGTGACGGGCGTGAAACCTGCCTGCTGAGGGGGTTGCGCGGCAGTGGTCACCGAGTATGTGGAGGTGACGCCGCCGATATTCACGATCGCGGACGAAGTTGTGTTGTACGTCGAGGCCGCCGTCGTCTGCACGACCACCTGATCACCCGGTTGAACAGTTCCGGAAGCCAGGGTGAACGGGCCGCCATTGATGCTATATGTCGATCCGCTGGTGACACTGATCGGGACTGGAATCGTGGTTCCGGTAACCGTAATGGCGTTGGAGGTCTGGATACCGGAGGGCGCAGCCCCGGTAACCGGTGCGAACGAGCCTTGCAATACCGGCTGAGCTCCCGTCGTGACGGTGAACGTCGAAGATACGCTCCCGATGGTCAGCACCGCGGAATCGGAAGTGCTGTAGCCCGATGCAGCCGTCAGTTGTACGGTCACCTGCGCGCCGGGAGAGACCACTCCGGCAACCGAAGTGAACGGGCCGCTATTGATGCTGTACTGCGCGCCGGCGCTTACGCTGATGGGCGAGGGCACGTCGGTGTTGGCGACGGTGATGGTATTGGAGACTTGTACGCTCGCGGGGTCGACATTGAACAGCGGCGTGAAATTGAAAGCGCTGGGCACTGCGTTGGTGCCCGTGCCGGACAGCGTCACGTTCGAGGTGACAGTCGGTGAGGCGATGGCATTGCTCAAGATCGTGAGGGTGCCATTGCGGCTGCCTTCCGCGGTGGGCGTGAAGGTCACATTGATGGTGCAGGTCTGCCCGGCGGACAAGGTTGCGGGACAGTTGTTTGTTTGAGAGTAGTCCCCGGTCACGGCAATGCTGGTGATGGCGGAGCCATTCATGCCCTCCGTCACGGTGATTGCTTGAGAGCTTCCGACGCTTACCTGCTGCGACGCGTACGTCAAGGAGGCCGGATTTGCGACAAGGGTCGTATTGCAGATGACCGTCGAGTTGACGGTCGCGGTGTTATTGGTCTCATCCGGATCGAGGAATTGGTTGGTGCTGCTGAAATCCGCGTTGGCCGAATTTGTCACGGTCGTGCCGCAGGTGGCGGCACCATCCAATGTTCCGGTGATCGTGTATGAAATCGACCCATTCGCCGGCAGTGTCACGTTCGACGTATTGATGTTGCCGCTTCCGGAAGCATCACAGCTCGCGCCCGCCCCGGCGGCACAAGTCCAGGAGACACCGGTGACCGAAGCCGGGACACTGTCCAGAATGGTGGGCGAGTCGGTGCCGCTCAATGTGTTGTTGCCATTGTTCGTGACTGTAACGTTGTAGGTCACGGATGCGCCCTGCAGAACCGACGACGGACCGGTCATCGTCACCTGCAGGTCGTCCGGCGTTGCGGCGGCCAGCCCATGCAGCTCGTGGATGTTGGTCGAGCCGCCGGTGCTGCCGCTTAAGCCCACACTTAGGTTCGCGGGTGGAACGTACGGGAAGGCAACGTTGGAGAATATGGTTTGGAACGGCTGATTGCCGGCGCTTCTAAACTGCGCCGAGATTGTGTAGCCGACCGCGGGTAAGACCGCAGGTGTCAGCGTGAATATCACGGTCTTGGAAGACGGACGCGACGTCGCATGGGGGTTGTCGATGCCGCCGGGCACCGAAGACGTGGTGACCCAGGCATTGCTGGCGCTCGCCGGGCCACGAATCACCAACGACTCAGGTCTGGGCCCTGGGCCACCGCTGGCGCTCGAGCATTTGTCCGCGGGGTTGGAGAAGTTGCCGTACTCGTCGATGCCGATGGCCAAGTAGCCGCCCGCGCCGCCGCAGTACCCCAAGCCGCCGCCGGTTAGTGCGCCCGCCATCGGGGAGGCTGTGGTTGAGTCATAGAGGAACAGGGTCATGCCGTCGGCGCCTGTCCCGCCCCATGACACATAGTCGAACTCGACAGTGACGGGCACGTTGCCTGCGAAGCTGAATGCGCCGTTGAGAGCGAGGCCCTTCTCAGTGCCGCCGGTATCGGTGAGCCGAAGCCATCCTGAGCCTGCCGCATCGATCGACGGCGCGGTCAAAACGGCGGAATTGCTCAACGTCCATCCCGATGCGGTCGTGCCCTTGAAATCCTGCTGCAGCTTAAATTGGGCGGTGGCCGGCGCGGCGTATGCGGTCAAGAGCAAGCAGCTCAAGGAAAGTTTGGTGACGCGGCCGCTGAAATCGATTTTCATGGATATCGCTCGAATGCGCGTCGTTCGCGGCTGATGAAGTCATTGCGGAAAAGCCTTACACGCAAATTCTGGCTAGTTGGCGACGGTGGGACAATCTCAGAAGTTTGAGTCTGTGACACAAATCATGGCGAAGTTCGCGGAAAGAGACGTACGCAGTTCACACCTAGCGGCAATAGGCTTTCTAGCGAAGCGGTCAGAGTCGCCGGCCGAGCTTGGTGAAATGACTTACAGCCGGTAGCGAGAAAAGTTAGGCGGTGGCTTTTGAATCGGCGCCCGGGGGGTTCTTCAGTTGTCTTAGGACACGAAGTCTCAGTCCACCACCTTCATTGGCTGCGTCCCTATAGACGGGCGAGCCGAACGTGACGCGTGTCTCACTACCCACTTGAGGTCGCACGCAGGACTCGAATACGGCGGCCAAGCCACATAAAGCTGACGAGCGCGACGCTAGAGTAGCGTGGATATGTCCGCGACCTATAACCACTGGCTTGTCGGTCTCTCGCTGGTCGTGGCCATGCTCGTGTCGTATACCGCGCTGCGGTTGGCCTCGCGCGTCGCAACCAGCGAGGGAAACGGCTCACGAATTTGGTTGGGAATCGGCGCCATTGCGATGGGCGTTGGCATCTGGTCAATGCATTTTGTCGGCATGTTGGCATTCTCGTTGCCGATTTCCCTCGCGTACGATATCCCCACGACTCTGGCGTCCCTCGCCGTAGCCATCATCACCTCAGGATTTGCTCTGTCGATCACCAGCGGACGGCGGCTTACGGTGTCTCGTCTCTCTGGTAGCGCTGTGATCATGGGCACCGGAATCTCGGCCATGCATTACATGGGAATGGCTGCGATCACGATTCTCCCGGGTGTTGCCTATGACCCGTTCTTGGTCGCAGTTTCGATTTTGATTGCAATCGCCGCCTCGTTTGTGGCGTTATGGCTGTTCTTCCAGCTGCGCGAGGGCAGCTCGCGATTACAGCAGCTCAAACGCATTGGCGCGGCCGTCGTCATGGGGCTTGCCATCAGTGGTATGCACTACACGGGCATGGCCGCCTCTCGATTTTCATCAGATCGGATCTGCAGGGGTGGGGTGACCCTTGATAACAACTGGCTTGCCGCGGCGATTGGCATGTTCGCCCTGGGCTTGTTGATCGTAACTTTGGTCACGGCAGTCTACGATGCGCATTTGCAGTCCAGAGCGCGTATCCAAGCGCTGCGCCTGGAGCAAGCGAACGCCGCTCTGCAGCACCAGGCAACCCACGATGCGCTGACCGGACTCCCGAATCGACTGCTGTTCATTGACCGACTCGGCCGAGAAATCGCCCATGCCGAACGCGATGGTCACGTCTTTGCAGTACTCGTCGTGGACCTCGATCGGTTTAAAGTGATCAACGACACTTTGGGTCATGGACCCGGGGACCAGCTGCTCATTGAAATTGCTCGGCGATTGTCGAACGCAATCCGTTCGGCCGATACAGTGGCGCGCACCGGCGGGGATGAGTTTCTGTTGCTGCTCACCGATATCCGCGAAGCGCCGGATGCAGCCGTGATAGCAGCCAAGATCATTTCCGAACTCGACAAAGCAGTCAGCATAAGCGGGACGGAAGTGCACACTTCCGCCAGCATCGGGATTAGCGTGTACCCCGCGGACGGGTCCGACTCAGACACCCTCGTCGCCCACGCAGACGAGGCTATGTACTTCGCAAAACAAGCTGGCCGCCATAGCTTTCAATTCTTCAGCCCCGGCATGAGCGTCTTCTCGCGGGAACGACTGGATCTGGAGAGCGAGCTGCGGCGCGCTCTGCCGATGAAGCAGTTCGAGGTGCATTACCAGCCGAAGGTCGATGTCGCAACAGGCCGCATGAACAGTGTTGAGGCGCTGTTACGCTGGCGGCACCCAACTCGAGGCCTCGTTGGGCCATTGGAATTCATACCGATCGCCGAAGAAACCGGATTAATGCTTTCCATCGGCGAGTGGGTTCTGCGCGAAGCGTGCCGCCAGGCTCGCCAATGGCAGCGAGAAGGGCTGCCATTCCTTCGAATCGCGGTGAATATTTCGCCGATTCATTTTCGGCAATCCAAGTTCTTGGAAATCGTGCGATCGGCACTTCTAGACCATGATCTGGAGCCCCAATACCTGGAAATCGAGCTGACCGAAACAACGGTTATGGACCACGCCGAGAACTCGGTGAATATCCTCGAAGAGTTGAGCCGCATGGGCGTAATCGTATCCATCGACGACTTCGGGACGGGATATTCAAGCATGAGTTACCTGCGACGTTTCCCGATTGACAAACTAAAGATCGATCGAAGCTTCATCCATGATATGACAACCAATCCGGATGCTGCATCCATCGTCAGCGCGATCATTTCGCTTGCGCACAGTCTGCGGCTCAAGGTCGTCGCCGAAGGCGTGGAAACTGCAGAACAGCTTGAGCAGCTGCGCCAGTTGGGTTGCGACCAGTTTCAGGGGTTTTACCGCAGCGCTGCAGTACTTCCGAGCGAAATCGGCGATTTCGTGCAGAAGAGCGCCGATGTAGCGTCGTTGCCGGATCAAAGAATGTTTTTGGAGACTCAGAGTAAGCTGACTGCGTATAAACGTTCCTAAAGTTGAACGTCAAGACATTGCGGCGGGTCGTTCAATTTCTGGAGCGCCGTCGGAACTAAAGTGAACTGTAAGCTTTATTGGACATCTTCGTAAGGCAACGCGTTTTTATAAGTTCCAGTTCTTTAGCGGGTCGGCCTATCTTCGCTCGCCCGCTGCGAGGCGAGAAGCGGTTGCAAGGGACTGGGTGTCTGTTTACCCTGTGTCGCGATAGAAATGCAGGCTCTAAGGGGAAGCGCAGAATGGTCACAAAGAAGAAATCAACCGGTGTCAAAGGGGCCAAGAGCCGCGCGACGCCGGCGAGTCGGGCAACCAAGACCGTGAAATCGGCTACCTATAAAGAGCCAGGCTTGATGAAGCGCCTTGCCGCAGGCGCTGTGGTCTGCGCGGAGGGATACTTGTTCGAGCTGGAGCGGCGCGGCTATTTGCAGGCCGGCGCTTTCGTGCCGACCGTTCTGGAGGAACACCCCGAAGTCGTGGAGCAGCTCCATATGGATTTCGCGCGTGCGGGCTCCGATGTCACACAGGCGCTGACCTATTACGTGCATAGAGAGAAGTTGCGTGTGATCGGCCGAGAGAAGGATCTCGAGGCGATGAATCAGGTAGCTCTCAAGATCGCAAAGAAAGTGGCGCGTAAGACTCAAACCCTGTTTGCCGGCGACATCTGCAACACCAACATTTACGATCCCAACGATAGCAAGGCGCTCAAGCAAGTGGCGCGGATCTTTGAGGAGCAGGTCGGTTGGGCGGCTGACGCCGGCGTCGACTACATCGTGGCCGAGACCTTCTCGTGGGGACAGGAGGCTTTGATGGCGCTCGATGCCATCAAGAAGCATTCCAAGGTGCCGGCGGTGGTTACCTTCTCCATCCATCGCGAGCTTGTGACACGCGAAGGCTGGACGGCCGCGGAGACCTGTCGGCGCCTCGAGGCTGCCGGCGCGGATGTCGTGGGGCTCAACTGCCATCGCGGCCCAAGGACGATGCTTCCGCTGCTGAAAGAGATTCGCGCGGCGGTCAAATGCGACGTGGCCGCACTTCCCGTTCCCTATCGCACCACGGAGGAACAGCCATCGTTCATGTCACTGACCGATCCTTGTTGCGGAAACCGGCGCGCCTTCCCGGTCGGACTGGACCCATTCGTCGTCACCCGGGACGAGATATTTGATTTTGGGCGCGAAGCCTACGCCATGGGCATTAAGTATCTGGGTGTCTGCTGTGGTGCGGGTCCTCAGCACATTCGGGCTCTGGCCGAGAGCTTGGGGCGACGCCCGGAGAGCAGCAAGTATTCCGTGGACATGTCGAAGCATGCATTCTTCGGCACCGATCAGAAGATCAAGACCGTTCAGACGGAGTATCGAGCTCGACTATAGCGGGCTTCGGCGCGTGCCATGACTCGCGGATTCACACCCTCCAACGGCGCTTTTCATCCTCTGGGATATCGTGGCCGATCACATGCCGGGCTGGGAGTGCGCTGTTTCTCTGCCGAAGAAGAGATGCTTCCAGAAGAAGACACAACGAACGAGCCGTTTGGATTCAGCCAGCTGTTACAGCAGAGTAAAAGCCTTGCCTCGTGGCAGGCGATAGCGTGAATAGTCCGCGACCTCGACTGTCAATATCAGGCTCAATTGGATGAACCACTGCGCCGCCCAGCTCGATCCATTTGAGCATCTCAAAACGCTGTGGTATTTCGAGCAAATACGAGGCTTCGACAATACAGGGCCAAGTCGTAATGAGCCGCAGTCCACCCGCCGACAGTTCCTTCACGATCGTATCGAAGCGAGCGTGGTGGTGGTCATCCACCGCGAACAGCGCGATCAGCGGTCCGGAATCAATCAGACAACTTCGCACTGAGCTGGGCTCTCATTCTTGCTGAAACACTGCGAGAGGCTTGCGGATTTCCCATTGCTTTGCCACCGCGCACGGTACTGAGCAAGTCCGCCGGATTCTTAAGACCGAGCACTCGTTCGAGTGCGTCCTTCACGAATTCAGACTTGGTAACGCCAAGCCGACGGGATTCTTCCGTTACAAGGGTCTCCAATGTCCTCGTACCTGAAAGCGGCCGTTCGCGAGCCACGGGAATGCCGACGACGGGTTTTTACTCATCCTGACGATAATTTTGATACAGGCCATCCAGCATCGGGGTCACGCTGTTCAAGAGCGCCTGATCGTCAGTTTCAATGGCTCTTGCACCTGCCATGATCGCCGCAAATCCTGCTGCTTCGGCTACGGGGATGCCGCCCACGTCCAGAAAATGGACGAGAGAGCCTAATCGCGTCAACGCTAAGTCCTGGTCCAGGCCGAAGGATGTAAGCAGCACCTCGAAGGTTACCTTTGAATCGAGGTGCGTGAACTCGGCACCGTTAAAATCAAATCCAAGCGCCTGCTTAGGCTTTTTCTTGATGTCCTTGAGCCACACAAATTTCGCCTTCGGGTCTATGAAGCGGCGAATCAGCCACGCCGAACACACCCGATCGATCCAGATACGTTCGCGAGTTGCCCAAGTCCGTCCTTGAAAATCTTTGATCTCGCGGCGGGGAATTTTCCGATGCGCCGGCCGCGGCTCATCCGGTGAGAACCGTGCATTCAGCGCGCCTTGAGCTTCAGCGAGCGCAGCTTGCATCTGGTCCTGAGGCTTTCCCGGGAAAAGGTCGGCGGCCGCTGTCGCGGCCGCGTCGCGCGTAATCGGGGCGAGTATCTTTCTAGCTTCGATCTCGGTGATCTTAGATAACGATTTTCTCCAAATCTGGAGGCGTGCGATGAACTCCTGATAATCGGCGGTTCGATCAAACAAGGCGATCAAGGCATTTTGCTGTTCGGTCGAGTCAGCCCGGAAATGTAAAATATGCACGCTGCCGGCGACTGCGCGGATCTCGCGCGCATGTTCCTCGAATATTCGCTGAGAGTCCGCTGTTTCGGGCAGTACATAAACACCGTCCCGCATAAGCGCCGCGCCTGCTGCCTTAAGCCCACGCCAAATCCTCATTCGCAGCGTCTGATTCTGGCCCGGCAGATTGGTGATGAGGAGTAGCCATCGAGGCCTTTTTATGTCCATGTAGCGGACTCTACGGATCTGTTATAGCTATCACAATAGACGCATACTCCATCGACGAACGAGATTGCGAACGTAGGACCGGGGGCGGGTGTCATATGAACTCAAGAAAGATGATCAAGATCTCGGCCGTTAGTTTCACCGCGCTTCTCGTTCTGGCGCTCGGCGCCTATGGCCTCGTGATGTGGGAGGGTTCAAGCGCCCGGGAGAACGCTCCGGTTCTGGAAGCAAGCATCGCGCAACGCTTGCTACATTACACGGTCCCCGCGGAATTCAGGGCGATGAAAAATCCGCTGGACGCCACCACAGGGAGTGCCGATGTCGAGGCCGGACACCGGATATACACGGAAAAATGCGAGATATGCCACGCCTATGAGGGCGGCGGAAAGACCGAGATCGGCAGCGGCGAATATCCCAGGCCTCCGAATCTGCGCGCCGCCGATGTGCAGGGCATGAGCGATGGCGAACTGTTTTATCACTTGAAGATGGGCATTCGCCACACGGGCATGCCCGCTTGGACGCTACCCGATAGAACGCTCTGGCAGGTAGCGGCGTATCTTCGACATATTCCGACCGTCGCGGCTCTGTCCCCGCAACTCGCCGCCGAGCAAGCATCTGCGTCAAGTTCCGCTCACTACGTGGGATCGACTGCCTGTAAGGAATGCCACACCGACATATATGATCGCTGGAAGAAGACGCGCATGGCCAATGTGGTCACCGATCCGAAGGTGCACCCCGAAGCCATCATCCCCGATTTTACCAAGGCCGATCCGCCGTTGACCTTTAAGAAGGAAGACATAGCGCTGGTCTACGGCAGCAAATGGAAGCAGCGCTATTTCAAGCAGGTCGGCGATGACTATTTCGTGTTCCCGGCGCAATGGGATGTCACTCATAAGAAGTGGCGCGATTACTTCGTCAAAAATGGCAGCGATTGGTGGGCACCCTTTTATCCGCCAGACAACATGCAGCGGCCCACGGGCCCCTTATGCGATGGCTGTCATTCAGTGAACTACGACATCGAGACTAAGCAGGTGACCGAATGGAATGTTGGCTGTGAAAAATGCCACGGGCCGGGCAGTGATCATGTGAAAGAGCAAGCTAAACCCAACATCATCAACCCAGCGAAGCTCAACTACGTGCAGGCGAATGACACGTGCATCCAATGTCACTCGCAAGGCCAACCGCTCACCAATAACATCAAGGGCAAGTACTACGACTGGCCGGTCGGCTTTCATATGGGCAAGCGGCTTGTCGATTTCTGGAAGCTCGAGGATCACAAATTGGGCGAGCTTTCGTTCACGCATTTTCCCGATGGCACAGCGCACAAAAATCGCATGCAGGGCAATGACTTCGTGCAGAGCTTGATGTACACGCGCGGCGTCACGTGTTTTAGCTGCCACGACGCTCATGGCACTGACAACAATGCGATGTTGATCAAGCCGGTCGGAGAAGTTTGCTCAACCTGTCACGGCCCAAACACGCAAAACGGTCCTCACGCACCGACCATCGAAGCGCACACGCATCATGCCGCGAACAGCCCCGGCAGCGAGTGCGTCGCGTGCCACATGCCCAAGATCGAGCAAACGATCGCCGATGTGAACATACGTGCGCACACCTTTAAGTTCATTACGCCCGCGCAAAGTGAGGCGATGAAAATCCCGAATGCATGCAACCTATGCCATACCGACAAAACGGCCGCGTGGGCCACCGACGAGCTCAAAGGTTGGGGCGATCGATCACCCTGGCGCATGGCGCAAGGAGGGCCCGCCGAGCGACCTTCAGACGCGGTAAAATAACTGCCACACGCCGAGTGCGGGCAGCCCGAATAGAATCTCGCGCAGCCGCTTCGCCAGGGAGAGGGAAATTGCGACTTCTGCATCGATGCCGATCAGGCGACCCAATCCAATCAACCCCGCTTCTTGAATGCCAAGGCCCGAGGGGATGACAAAGAAAACGCTGCGTGCCGCTTGCGTCAGACTCTCGAGCGCTATCGCGGCACCGGCGGAAACGGGGTGGCCGAGCCATCGAAGGACCAGCCAGGTCTCGGTGCAGCCTACGAGGAGTCCAACGATCTGCCAGAGCGATGCCGTCAATAAACGTTGAGGCGAGGCGAGCAGATATTCAATGGCGGCATCAAGCGATCTGCCGTTGAATCGCGGGCCTTCGCGCCACAATGCTCTCAACAAGGTCGTCGCGGCGCGTTCGACGTGGTGAAAGGTGGATCCATGCTTAAGCAGGATTGCGAAGGCCATAATTACCGCCAGGCTCAATCCTAGGCTCAGAAAGATGGCGGAAGGGAGCGGCGTGAGTCCGGCGAGCTGAACCATGCACACGATTCCGATCGTTGCGAAAATAAATTGACTTGCGAGCGATAGCAGCGTCTCGACGACCACGCTTGCGGCGGCCTCAGGTGCGGCGACTCCTTGGCGGATCAGCATATGCACACCAACGACCTCGCCACCGATGTTCGCCACGGGCAGCAGACGATTTATGCCTTCGCGTACCGTGGCAATCCAAAAAAGCCTAAGTAAGTGACAGGGCCTGATGATGAGGACGCGCCAGCCGGCGACATCCAATAGCAGCGAGACTGCGCGAAGAGGAATCAGCCATGGGAGCCACCATCTGGCCTGCGACAGCAACTGAAAAATCGCGTGGGGGCCAGATGCCAAGATCAGCGCAATGGTTGCGCACAGGCCGAGGAGCAACCCGATACTGGGCAGAAATGTCACGCGAGCGAGCGTCTAGTGGGTGCGCATGGAATAAGAGAGCAACCAGCCATTCTTAACCGGCTGAAACTGCAGCGCCGGGTGCTCTTGTGCGCCTTGTCGATTCAACACAAATCGCGCGCTCGCAATTCCGAGCGCGGCTCCAGCAACGCTATCCGACAGCCAGTGCACATTCTCACTGGTTCGAACGTAACCTGTTGCACTCGCTACGCCATAGCCGACGATACGACGAATCCATCGGTACTCATCATTGCCGGATTCAGCAAACACCGTGCCGACCGCGAAGGCGACCGTCGTATGCAGCGATGGGAATGAGTCGCCCCTCTTGCCCCATTGGTTCGCGGAAGTGGTCGCGTCGGGACGCTCTCGTCCGGTCGCATACCCCAACACCTCTGCGGTGGCCCCACTGAACGCGCCCGCTTCAATTAGAGACCAGGCTTCGCGATAGCCATCCCGATCATCGATGAAGGCGGCATAGAGCCCGGTGCCGGCGATGAGTGCTAGCGTCGGCGCCGCATCACGGAGACTGTTCTTGTCCTCGCCTCCGTTTAAGATGGCTTTCGACCCGGTTGCGAAATGGTCACGTACCCTCTCATCAAACGAATGAGCGGCACCAATCGCGAGGAGGGCGCCGCCGAAATACAGCCAGTCTTCCTCATCCCACCTCAACGGCGCCGTGAAATAGAGCTTGGTATCTTCGAGCGTTGAGTCGAGGAGAGAATCGGCGGCATGGCTCGCGAAGGGGACGAATCCGAGGGCAGCCCATCCCAGCAGCGCCCACTTCATTTTCGCAACGCAACTTTGCATAACTTTGCCGTGCAAAGTATATCGCTAATTATGGAACGCGCAACACTCGTGATATATTTAGACTTTGTGCCGCAAAGCTAAATCGTGTGCGGTAGCCACCGTGTGAGCATTCGTTGCAAAGCAGCATCTTACGCGGCCCTATCCGGGGTGAGTGGATCGATTCCACCTAAAGTGTTGGGAGTACAGAATGGCCGCCGATCGCGCGCTGAATTTCACCCACGCGTATACCTGGGAGAGGGTGTTTACGGCTCTCTATGGATGCATCGCGATGGTCGCTGTTATCATCGGAGTTCTGGGGCTACTCGGCACCTCAGGACCGAGGCAAACGCTGGAGTCGTGGATTAATGTCCACGCGCTGTTTGGATTGCTGCTTTGCGCCTTGGTGCTTGCCCGCTGCCTGTGGAGCGTCAAACGCTCGCCCGCCATGTCACCCACCGACATTCGCCAATTATCCCGTCACCTCTCGCGCAGCGTCTATTTGTTGCTCTATGCGGTCATCGGCGTGAGGGAACTGATTGCTGTTCTCAACGGCGTTTGGCACGGCGGCGTGGTCGATTTCAATCTATTCGACGAACGATTTCGCGGCCCCGACTATGCGGGCTTTAACCCTAGGGATGATTTCCAATTGTTTTTCGCCTCCGGCTTCGTGACTCTCATTTTCCTGCGTGTTTTGACGTTCACATTGTGGTTGCGTTCAGTCGAGCGCGCTGCACCTCCGCAAGCGGCGACCGAAGATTCTGTAAGCTGTGTACCCGAACAAACTCGAGAGCACAGCGATCGGCGGCTCTGGTTGAGGCCGAGGAGGTTGCCGCGCTCGAGGACACCAGAATCCACGCACTAACGAGAAAGCGTCGAAGTGAATGATTTCCAGGCGCGACCTTCTTAAGCTCTCTTCCCTAGTCGGCCTGGCTCCTTCGTTTCCCACGTTGGCCCTGGATTTGGCCGCGCCAGATCATAAGATCGACATTGCACCTATCACGCTCGATCTGTCGCCACGCCACCGATTGAAGACCACCGCCTACAACGGCCAAGTGCCCGGCACGTTGCTGCGCTTGAAAGAGAATCAGCCGGTCACCATCGAGGTGACGAATCGCACCGACCGGCCCGAGGTCGTCCATTGGCACGGCCTGTTCACGCCGTCCGATGCGGACGGCGCGATAGAAGAAGGAACACCGACCATCGCCGTGGCCTCGAGCAGGCGCTATGCATTCACGCCGCGGCCGGCGGGCTTTCGCTGGTATCACACCCATACCATGGCGATGAACGATCTTACCCGCGGGCAGTACAGCGCACAGCACGGTTTTCTGATGATCGAGCCGCGCGAGAATCCCGCACGCTATGACCAGGAATTCTTTCTGGCGCTGCACGACTGGGACGGCTACCTGCTCGCGAATGAGGACGGCGCGATGAACCCGAGCTACGCTGTCGCCACGATCAACGGCAAGGCCATGGGGTTCGGCGAGCCGCTTCGGGTAAAGCAGGGGCAGCGCATCTTGCTGCACATCCTCAACGCGAGCCCCACCGAGGTCCACTGGATTGCGCTGGCCGGTCACAGCCTGCGCGTGGTGGCACTCGATGGCAACCCGGTACCGACCGAGCGCACGATTCCGATGTTGCGACTCGCGCCCGCGGAACGTGTGAGCGCGATGGTGGAAATGAACAATCCAGGCGTCTGGGTGCTCGGCGAGGTTCGCAAGCACGTGCAGGCGCTCGGCATGGCGGTGGCAGTCGAGTATGAAGACCGGGGCGGCCCAGCTCGCTGGGAGCAGCCGTCCGAAGTGATCTGGAGCTACGAGCAATTCGCTGCCAGACAGCCCGCCGAGCGCTCATCCGGGCCGCCGATCCTCGTTCCGCTCGTGTTCGAATCGAAATTTCGCGGCCACGGCGCCATGGAGGCCTGGACGATCAACGGCGAATCTTATCCCAACGCCAAAGCGCCGCCCCTCATCCAGGGCCGGCGCTATCGCCTGCAGTTCATCAACAAGAGCCAGGACGATCATCCAGTACATCTGCACCGCCACAGTTTCGAGCTCCGCACCATCGGCGTGCCTCTCGCGGCGGCCGGCCGCGCGGCGCCGCAAGATATCGCGGGTATCCTGAAAGACGTCCTGCTGCTCGACGCTCAGACCCGTGCCGAGGTCGAGTTCACGGCCGATAATCCGGGATTGACTCTATTTCACTGTCATCAGCAGAACCACATGGATCTCGGCTTCATGATGCTGTTCGAGTATGCCTGATCGAATTGCCCTTTCTTGGCGGCTCGCCGCGCTGCTCGCAATCGCATGCTTGCCGCTTCTGGCGCGTGCCCAGGCCAATTACGAGATTCAAGTCTATGGGGCCGCGACAGTCCCTCCGCAGACCCTGATGGTCGAACTGCACTCAAATTTCACCGTGGAGGGCCAGCGACAACTCATCGATGGGGTCTATCCGACCTACCAGCAAGAGCACGAGACGGTGGAGCTCACCGAAGGTATCAATGATTGGTCGGAAGTCGGTTTCTACATCTTTACCAGCGAGCAAGACGGCCATGGCGTGCAGTGGGTGGGAGATCACATTCGCCCGCGCGTTCGGGTGCCGGACTCTTGGGGGTGGCCGGTTGGCGTGAGCCTCTCGACCGAAATCGGGTTTCAGCGCTCTGCCTATTCGACCGATACGTGGACCTGGGAGATACGCCCGATCATCGACAAGAGCATCGGCCGCTGGTATTTCGCGATCAATCCCGCGTTCGAGCGCACCTTACATGGTCAGGATGTCAATCAAGGCCTTGGCTTTGCGCCGAGTGCCAAGATCAGCTATGACTTTACGCGTGTCGTGAGCGGCGGCATCGAGTGGTATGCGGACTACGGCGCGATCGGCAACATTTCTCCCGTGCGCACCCAGCAGCAGCAGCTCTTCGTTGTCACCGATCTCAATGTGTCCCCGGTTTGGGAGATCAACATAGGCATCGGCATCGGTGCCACCTCAGCGACCGACCATCTGATCGTGAAGGCCATTCTCGGCCGCCGCTTCGATTGGGGCCGCCACTCGCCAATCGACTAAGGTGCATTTGCCGTTCCGATTGTGTCGAATCGGGCGGTCAGTCCAAGAGCCAGTACCGAACACCTTGTTCCTCGAGATACGCTTGTGCTCCGGCACCGTGCAACATCGCTACCGTCGATAACAAGCCTGCTTCCGTGCAACTGCTCGCCGCAACGGTGATTGAGCGCGGCGATCTGGGGGCGGGCCAACCCGTCAGAGGATTCAAAATATGGCCATACCGTATGCCCTCTTTTAGCAAATAGCGACGCGAGTCGCCGCTCGTGGCGAGCGCGCCATATTCTAGGTCGAGCAGCATCGTCGCCTCTGCGGCGGTATTTGGCCGCTCGATGCCCACCTGCCATGGACCGTGCGATGGAGCACGATTTGCACGCAAGTCGCCGCCGAAATTGAGCAGGAACGGGGTCGACTCGCCCGTTGCGAGCAACTCGTAGGCGCGGTCAACGGCATACTCCTTGCCGATGCCGCCGAAATCCAACTCCATTCGCGCGGGCAGCAAGAGGCGCGGCGATTGCCATTGAAGTTTCTCGAAGCCCACCAGCGGAAGGAGCCGCTCGATGACGGCGGCCTCCGGAAGACCGTCCGACCCATCGAAAGTCCAGGCACGGCGCAGCACACCGGAGGTGATGTCGAAGAGACCTTCACTCAGATCGAAGCACTGGCTCGCAAAATCAATCAGCGCTGCCGTTTCCTCGTCCACCTCGATGGTCGTGCCGCGATTTTCATGGATCCAGGCGGTGACACTGTCGTCCCGGTAGCGGCTATACTTCTTCTCGACGCGCCACGCTTCCTGCGCCGCGATCGTGCCTACACTCAAGGCTGCTTGCTCACTCATCAAAGGCAATAAAACCTCGCAAGCGCTCGCCATCGCTGTGAATTTGACCGCTAGAAGATTCGCGCCGCGAGCCTCGACAATCAACCGCTCTTCGCGCACTTGAGCTTTCCTCCCCGTGACACCGGCACCCCTTATCTCGACAATTCAGAGCCACAGCAACATAAACTCGCACTGCAGCACCGCTGCGGCGCGATTGCAACCACCGAATGGGCAGTCCCAAAGCTGTGCGGCAGCCCTGGAGCCGTTCGCAGCCCCGAACCGCACTTGCACATCGCAAAGCAGCACTGGATACTTTGTCGCACAAAGCCTGGAACCCGGTAACCTAATGACTACAGCCCTAACACGCGGTGCATGAGCGCGTCATCAAGATGGATTCGCCAGTAAAAGCGGCTGACAAACATGCTTGCGGCGCCGCACCCTGCAGCACGAGCCCGAACTTACGCAACATACGTCGGACTTACCAGATTGGACCAGTATTCGTCGTCGTTGCTCTAATAACACCGAGCGTCATTGCGCTATTTGGCATCACTTCGCTCGGCCATCAGCCGGAATGGTTGAATGCGCAAGTTCTAATTCACAGAGATCTCTTTGTCCTTCAGTACTCGCTGCTGACGGTTGGGCTGTCGGTGGCCGTGGTGAGTTGCGCGCTCGCTACGTATCACTGGTCCCTGCCGCGGCGGCTACTGCATCTATCGCTCTTTTGCATTTTGTTGGAACTCTTTTATCGATTTGCCTATGGCGGTGCCGTTAGCTCAGGGATTCTGCTTTCTGTACCAGAAACGAGCGGTCGCGAGACCAGCGAGCTGCTCGCGGGCCATCCGATCCTGACCGCCAGCCTCGTTCTGATGGCGTTACTGGCGATTTATGCGCTGATCGTTTCTTGGCGCACGCATCTGCGATTTTCCCTGCGGCACTGCACCAGGGTTGGCGCCGTCTCGATCGCAATGATCTTGGCCTCGCTGGCAATTGGAAGATACCAATTCGGCGACACCCGGCTACTGAAGCCCGTCGTTCTCTCGGAGGTGCAAGACATCTTTCCTTTCGATGTCGTAACCGCTGTCGCGGCAGTCGCGAATGGATTGATCGAGACGAAGCGGCTGGCGTCGACTCGCGCGGGCTTTGAATTTCCAAACGTCTACTTGGTAAATGCGGCGTCGCGGCGTAAAGCCGCCGAGATCTATGTGGTTGTCATCGGAGAGACATCGCGTCGCGCCAATTGGTCTCTTTTCGGATACTCGCGAGCCACCACGCCGCGCCTCGACGCCATGAGAAATGATCTGATTCTTTTCGATCGCGTGACCTCCAACGCGACCAACACGATCCTGAGCGTGCCCTTAGCCTTGACGCGTGCAGCCCCGGCCACGCGGGGTGTCGTCCACTCAGAAAAATCCATCATCACGCTGTTGAGACAGGCGGGCTTTGAAACCTATTGGATTTCGAACCAGGCGCGATCTGACGCGCTATTCAATCCGATATCTCAGATTGCGCTCGAAGCGGACCATGTGGCCTTCCCGGAGGATGTCCCGCCAAGCGAGCGCAACGACGGTTTCGATTCCAATCTTTTGGTTAGGCTGAATGAACTAGTATCGCGCTTACCGAGTCAGGCGAAGGCCGTAGTATTCCTTCACATGGAAGGCAGCCACTTTGGCTACAAAGAAAGATACCCCGCCAGCTTTTCGCACTTTCGAGCCGGGTGGGACACCCCGCGAGTACTTCCCGAACGGCAAATGCGCCTAGTCGACGAGTATGACAATAGCGTGTACTTCACCGACTTCAATATTCGAGGGATCATCGACCGGCTGGCACTTTGCCACTGCGAAGCAGGCTTGATCTTCTTCTCAGATCATGGAGAACGACTATTTGATCATGGCCTGACAGACAGTGATTTCGGGCATGGATTCCCGACGGTCTCCCGACAGGAAATCGAGGTTCCACTTTTCATTTGGCTGTCGAGCGCTTACGACGAAGCAAATCCCTCGCAGGTTGCGCGCCTCAAGGCGAACTCGCATTCCGCCGTGGAGCTACACAGTGTGTTTGAGACGATTGCTGATATGACAGGTGTTCACTACGAAAATAGGACCGCCGCTTTGAGCCTGTTCTCTGCCAACTTACAATCGCCGAACAGGCTTGAAGTGCTCAATACGAACGAAGAGACCCTGTCGCTCGCTGTGCCTGACTATGAAGGTCCCGACGACCCTGCGAAGGTCACTCGTCGCTAGCATCCTTGAGATTTAAAACCGCCACCCAAGCTGAACCAGAATCGCCTTGAGGCCCGGATACAAATCGAGCCCCCTCAGGTCGGTGGGTACCGCCAGCCGCTCATTAAAGGTCTGCTGATAATACTCCGCGCGGATGCTGATCTCCGATTCGGCACGGCCGCCGATACCCGGCAGCTTCTGCGCATATTTTACGCCGTAGGTCAGGGCATGAAAGGCGCCGAGTCGAGAATCGGAGGATTCGTATCCGGCAGTGGGCGCCCCGGTGTCGAGGATGAACGGCATGTAGAAATTCGCCGCCGTTTGGCGATACCAGCGAAAGGTCGGCTCGACATAGCGTGTGTGATCCGACCACGACCAGCGCAGGTGCAACTGCGCGGTATCGGAACGCACTCCCCAGTCGTCGCTCATGTAGCGCAGCGATAAGGCCGTCGACATTTGCGCAGTCCATGCGACGCGATTCTCCCAATAGCCGCTCTTGCGCGTGCGTTGATCCGGACGGCTCTCATAAATGTATCCGGTCGTGCCCCCGGCCGCATCGAGGACCGAGGCGATTTTGTACGGATCGTTCAAGTAACCGTGAAATCGATCTGCCGAGACGTTAAATTCGGTCAGCCAGTTGCGGGTCATCACCTGCGTGATGCCGAGCAGTACGCCCATGCCGTTCTTAGACTTAGCGCCGGACTGCTTTTCCGAGAGCGAGTAATCGCTGCCCGCCACGGGCGCATCGCCGATCGGTCGTATCGAGTCAAACTCGTTATTGATCCCGAACGATAGCGTCGTGTTCTTGTCGTTGAAATCGTGCGCGATCGAGGCATTCAGCGTGACGGAATAAAAGTCGTCCTCCGCGGAGAACTTGCCACCGAGGCTTACCGCATCGACCCGCGTCACAGGCACGGTCCAGTTACCGCCCACCGCAATGCGATCATCCGAGTAGTTCGGATCAACGGGCAGTTGCCCGGGAGCCGTAGTGAAGCGGTGCGCAGCCTTTCCCGAGGGGGAGGTGAATGTTTGCGCCGAATGGCTGGTCAAGGCGCCATTGGGGCTGGCGCCAGACAGGGCGTCAAAGGTGATATTGAAATTGAGCGCCTGCCCATCCGCGAATACCTTCGACACATCGACGACCGGTTCGATCGCCTGGATGCGGCCGTCTTCGTGGTAGTACGCCAGTGCCGAGTCGAGCGACCAGTCCTCCAGCAAGCCCCTGTCAGGCGGCGCCATATTGGTCTGTTGACCGCGCACGGCACCGGCGCCCAGTAATGCACAGCTGGCGGCCATTAAACGCCGCCGGGCCTGCGCCGTCTTGGGCGGGCCCTTCGCTATCAGTTGCACCCGCAACCCCCGCCGGCATAGGAACGACCGCCCGAGGACGCTTCTTTGCTGAAGTACATGTGGTCATCGATAGCTGCGTCGAGCGGGTTAGAGCCCAGTTGCATATCCTCGCGCGCCAAAACGTCGCGTTGCCAAGGCTTGACGCCCAGCGAACTGCAACCACTGAGGCTGATTACGGCGAGCACTGCGCATAGGCGAATCAGGCGACTGGGTTTCATGTTCTCTCCCTTGCAAGAAATAGCTACGGCTCCGCCAACAGCGCGCGCACCTGAGCTTCGTAGGCCGTACCATCGATCGGTCGAAAGCCAACATGCGTGAAACGGGTCACGCCGTGACGATCGATCAATAAACTGACCGGCATCCCGTGTACGCGGTAGTACTCGGCCAACTCGCCCTTCGGATCGAAGCGCACATCGAATGTGGGATGAAATTGATTTAAGAATTTATCGGCGTCGGCGCGGATCGCATCCAGATTGACAGCCACGATTTCCAGCCCCTTCGCCGCGTAAGTGCTTTTTAGCGATTCCATCCAAGGAAACGATTGCTTGCACGGCCCGCACCAGGAAGCCCAGAAATCCAAGTAGACGACGCGACCGCGAAGGGCGGTCAGATCGAGCGGCGCCGCCGCGTGCGCCCGCATGACGAGAAGGAGACAAAAACAGGTGAGAATGGATCTCATCATCGCGGCTCTAATCTCTGGTCCGTAACACGCTTAAGTCGGCATCTTCAACTACCGTCGCCGTTGATTAGCGACTAGGTTGACCGTGAGCGGCACGTCAAAACACGTGCAGCAACATCAATCATGCATCTACTTTGTACTGCAAAGGCGCCGGGTGTCAAGTTGGCCCGAAGGCCATTTGATCGCAGGAATACTCGCGATTGTGGTTTGCACGTGCTGACGCACTGGCAAGCGGGGTGGGGCGAACGCACTAGTTAGATGCGGGCGAGTCCTCACATTTTGTCGAGAAAGGCGCGGCAACGATCGATATGCACACTAAGGGCTTGCAGATACTCCTCCACCGTCATTCCTGTGCCGCAGCGAAATTCTTGCGGATATCGGCGCAACAATTCTACGCCGTGCTCGTTGAGCCATTTGGTGCATTTGATGATGCTGCGCAGATTCTTTGCGTGGGTCAATCGATTGAAGCGCTCGAAGTCCTCTCGAGTGAATCCGGCGACAATCGGTCGATGATCGTCATCGCTGGAAATTCTCCTGTTTATCATTGTCGTTTCCCCGTGTGGGTTCAAGCAACTTCGATTGCAGATGCTCGTGTGCTGGCTTCTTCTTGGTAAGCGGCGCAACCCGGCACTACATACCATAACTCCTCCCACGAGGAATGTCCCGAGTTAGGTGACCTCTGTTGTGCAGCGTTGGGCTTTTGCACCGGCGCGAAGCGAGCATTTAAGCATGCGGCGAAGCAGCAATTGTGGATCGCGACGATACGGCTAATTGATTTACTCGATTGCTGTGATAGATATAAGGAATCGACACATGAGCAGTCTCAGAAGCCCGCAAGACGCGGTAACAATCGTTGCATATTGCGGCGTCCATGGAACATGCGCGACTTGACCGTGTTGGTTGGGCAATCAACCATCTCGGCAATTTCCTCGCAGGAGTGGCCGAAACGATAGAAAAGCTCGAGCACGGTACGTTGCTCCTCGGCCAGTTGTACGAGCGCAGCTCCGATCCATTCACGATCGTCGCCATCAGACCAGGGCTCATGCGCCGCCTCGATGAAATCTAACATCGGTTCCTCATGTGCCTCGCGGCGGCTACTACTGCGGAGCGTTTTACTGCCGACGTGGTAAGCGATGCCCATGATCCAGGTGGAGACTCGCGAACCACCCTTGAAACTCCGAGCGCATTGCCAGATCGCCCAGAGCGTGTCGTTGGTGATCTCCGATATCAACTCGGAGCGAGGGGTGATTCGCCGAATAAAGCGCGCAACGCGGGGGTAATAGCGCGCATGGATCTCGTTGAATGCGGCCTCATCAACGGCTGCAACGGCGGCAATGAGCGCACGATCCAGATCGTTTTCGGCTGAAGCATTGTGCATGGGGGTCTCCACAATTCGTTGGCCTTGAGAACTCGAAAAATGCAGTGCAACAGGTCCTTGCGGCGATCTCACACCAGCACGCCCAATGCTGGTGGGCTCATCCGATTACGAGACGAACAGGAACGTTGCCGCGAGTCGCGTTCGAGTATGGGCATGCCGCGTGCGATTTCTCGACGAGCGCATCGGCCTCGGCGCGAGGAAGGCCCGGCAGGCGGATCTTCAGCTCGATCTCGGTCTCGAATCCTTGCTGCGTCGCCCCCACACCAACCGTGGCGTTAACCTCGGTGTCTGTCGGCAAAGCAATACCGTCGCGTTTTGCCACGAGTCGCATCATTCCTAGAAAGGAAACGGCATAACAGGCCGCGAACAGGTGCTCGGGCTCAACGCTGCGCCCGTCCGCGCCACCCAGCTCACGCCGCAGGGTCACCTTAAGGTCCAGCAGGCCGTCGGAGGACACCGCGCGGGCATCCCGGCCCGCGGTGACCTTCACCTCGGCCCGGCAGAGAACGTTGTCAATCAGCGACATTGAATGTTCTCACCATTGGATCGGGTCGAAAGGACGCCTCATTTGCGGAGCGTAAGTGCCTTTGCGCCGAGAGTCGTTCGCTCGGTGTTACCATTCGGTGACGAATCCGTTTCGAGGCGGGTTTGGACCGCCAAGGTTCACTGATGAAGTCGTTTGCCCGATTCCGGCTGGACCCCGTGAACCAGTGCCTCTGGAGGCGTGCTGATACGCAGAGCGTGGAACGCGTTCTGCTAACGCCGAAGGCCTTTTCGGTCCTGACGTATCTTGTCAATCACGCCAGGCGGCTGGTAACGCACCATGAGCTGCTCGACTCTGTGTGGTCTCGCACTGTGGTGGAGCCGCAGACAGTGAAAAAGCATATCGTCGAAGTGCGTACCGCACTCGGAGACCGTGCGAAGAATTCTCTGTTCATCGAGACGCTGCCGAGGCGCGGCTATCGGTTCATCGCTCAGGTGTCTGAATGCGCCGCTCCGGAGCCAACAGTGCCGGGCAGGGCGGCGCCGGGCGCGTTGGTGGGGCGTGGCGATGCTCTCGAAGAGCTGAACAAAGCTTGGCAGCACGCCGCAGGCGGCGAGCGGCAGATCGTGTTCATCACCGGGGAGCCGGGAATCGGCAAGAGTGCCGTGGCAGAGTTATTCCTCCAGCAGGCCGCGCTCACCGAGAAATCCGTTCGCATCGCACATGGACAGTGCATAGAAACCTATGGACACAAGGAGGCATATGGTCCGATGCTCGAGGCGCTGGGACAATTGTGCCGCGGCCCGCGGGCCGAGCCGATCGTTCGGATCCTCCTCGCAGAAGCGCCGACTTGGGTGACGCAGCTTCCGGCGCTTCTCACGCACGAAAACCGCGAGATGCTGCATCGCGAAATCCGGGGTGCCACCCGCGAGCGCATGGTGCGCGAGCTCGGTGAAGCATTGGAGTCGATCACCGTGGAGACCCCTCTGCTGCTCGTGCTGGAGGATCTGCAATGGGTGGATGACTCCAGCGTTGACCTCATCGCCGCGCTGTCCCGCCGCCGCTCTCGCGCAAAATTCATGTTGCTCGCTACGTGCCGCTCGTTTGAGCTTTGCGCTCCTAGCATCAGGGCACTGATTCCGGATCTGTTGGTTCACCAACTGTGCCGCAAGATCGAATTGACGCGTTTGAGCGAAACGGAAGTTGAGGAGTATCTGGCTGGCCGCTCGCCGTCCATCCTCCCGCCGGCGGGACTGTCCGCACTCGTTCACCGACACTGCGACGGCAATCCTCTTTTCATGGTGGCCGCCCTGGAGCACATGAGGAAGCGCGGGTTTCTCAGCAATGCCAACGGCCGGTGGGAACTGCAGATCCCTCTGGCACAAATCGAATTCGAAGTGCCGGACGATCTGCGTCACATGATCGAAGCGCAGCTCGAGAGAGTGTCCGGACAGGAGCAGAATGCGTTGGAGCTGGCGAGTGTCGCAGGCGCGTCATTCTCGGCGAGTCTTCTCAGTGGAGGCGCGGAGACTGAGGCGCGCGATCTGGAGGATCTCTACGAGGAGCTGTCCCGCCGACATCACATAGTGAAATGGGTGGCCACGCAGTCTTTTCCGGATGGCGGCGCGGCAGAACGCTACGAATTCGTCCACGCGCTGTACCGTCAGGTTCTCTATGACCGCCAGCCGCAAGGCCGTAGAGCAAGGCTCCATCGACTGATCGGCGAGCGTTTGGCAAAGCTGCACGCGCGCGATATCGAGGAAGTCGTGCCGGAGTTGGCGTATCACTTCGAACAAGCTGCCGAGTGGCCGCGAGCCATCGAATACCTGCAGTGCGCGGCGCATATCGCTGGGCGCCGCTACGCTCATCAGCAAGCCGACTCGATGCTCACGCGCGCGTTGGAGCTGGTGGTCAATCTACCTGAGGCGCAGCGTATGCGGACCGAACCGCAGTTGCTTGCAACGCTCGCCGCGCATCGCTGGGCGGTTTGGGACGTGCGCGTCATCGAGACGCTGGAGCGCCTGGTAGCGCGGGCGGCAGACTATGGTCTGGTCGATGTGCAAGCGCGTGCGCTGGTCGATCTGTCCTTTTTTTTGTCGTTGATCAGTGCGGAGCGCTGCCTGGAAGCAGTGCAGCGCGCGCTGCGACTAAGTGCACAGCAGAATCCTGCCATGCGCACGCGGACACGCACCGCCTGCGCTTTCCGCCGTCTGTCGGTGGGTGGATGGAGCGCTTACGATGCACTGGAATTTCGAGGAGGACTCGCGGAGCTTGGCGAGCACCACGGATTGCCCGCCGGCATTGCCGATCTGGTTGATGAGAGCTTCATTCGATTGACCTGCGGAGAGTATCGCGATGCACGGAGGGTTGCGCTCGAAGCGCGCGCGAAACTGCTCGAGATCGGGGCAAACCCCGATTCGAGAATCGAGTATGAAATCGGCAGCGCCCTCGCAGCATTTAGCCTCATCTTCCTCGGAGAGTGGGCCGAGGCGCTCAAAGAGTATGCTGCGGCGATCGCCAGCGCGACGCGGAACGCCAACCACCATTACCTACAGTGGCTGCTGGCACAACAATCCTGGCTGCACTTTCAGGCCATGGACTTCAAGGGCGTCCGTGCGATTTGCGAGTCGGCGCTGTCGCTGACACAAAATTCGGCTCTTCGTCCCGCTCCAGGCTGGCCAATAGGATTTCCAAGGCAGGTTCGGAACGCCTTGATTTGCTCAGCCTTAGCGTCGGTCGCGCTGGACGATTACGCACGTGCAATCGAAGATTTTTCGACCTTGAAGCGCGAGATGGACCGCCAAACGGTGTTTTTCGATTGGTACTGGCGCATGCCGGCCGCAGCGGGCATGACCGAGTTGTGGCTCGCCACGGGCGAGCGCAGTCGCGCGCAACAGGAGGCCGGACGCTTTCTCGAGATCTCGCTCGCCACTGCGGATCGCCACTGGCAGGCGCTCGCTTGGGAAGTCAATTCTCGGGTGGCACTGGAAAACCTGGATCTTCCGCGCGCCCAAGATTGCATCGCCAAGGCATTGATCATCGTGCAAGGGTTCGAGGTACCTTTGGCGGCGTGGAGAGTCCACGCGACCGCTGCGCACGTCGATGAGGAATCGGGGAATCATGCGGCGGCCCACGCGCACCGCGAAGCCAGTCGCGTCACAATCTTGCGGCTGGCCAATTCGTTGCCCGAGCAAGAGCCGCTGCGAGAGAGTTTTCTTTCGGCCCCCGCCGTTGCGCAGATTCTCAAACGATGATCGCTCGATCATTTAGAGGCGCGCCGCTGTCGGCGTCTCAAGCCGCGCAGCGCCTCTTCGAGAAGCTGTTTGACGAGTGCGTCATCCAAGGCTGCATGGCCCATTAGCAACCGGAAAAACAGCGCTCCGTAGATCATATCCAGCACGATCTCGACGTCGGCATCCGGCCGAATCTCCCCTCTGTCGACCGCCTGCAGCAACAGGCTGCGGCCTTCTTCGCGCCGCGCTAAGACAAAATGGTTGCGAAACGCCTTGGAGAGCTCCGAATCGTGGTCCGCAGAGGCAATCATCGTGGTGACGTTGCGACCCATCGACGTCGCGAACAGCGCAACCACTTTCCGGAGTTGCCTTTGTAACGCTTCCAGCGGCGAACGGCTGTTACTGCCGGAAGAAGACACCGCTGATTCGCTTTCCATGAGCGCCGCCATGGCGACTGAATGTCGATCCGGCCACCAGCGATAGATGGTTGGCTTGCCGACACCTGCGCGCGCGGCAATCCCTTCCATGGTAAGAGCGGTTGGTCCATTTTCCTCAATCAACTCGCGGGCCGCGCGCAATATTGCTCGCCTAGCGCTGTCGCTGCGCGGCCGGCCTCTGCCGCGCGCTGCAGAATTGGGCGGCGAATTGTCCTTGACTTTCATCGCCATTTACAGAACGATACGTAACGTAATCATATAAGCCAGTTTAAAGGAACCGCGCCGTGGAAACCATCAAGCCAGCGATGAATGCATGTCGTGCACTGACGCCTTATCTAGTGGTCAAAGGCGCGGCGAAGGCAATCCAATTCTATGTCGATGTCTTTGGCGCCAGCGAAATCTATCGCCTGGCAGAACCGAGCGGCAAAATCGGGCATTCAGAATTGACCATTGGCGAGGGTAAATTGATGCTGGCTGACGAGTATCCCGATTGGGGTGCGCTGAGTCCGGCATCGATTGGCGGATCTCCGGTTTCCATGCATCTGTATGTCGATGACGTAGACAAGATCGTTCGGCGTGCAGTCGAGTTCGGGGCCACTACGCTAAGGCAGCCCAAAGACGAGTTTTTCGGTGATCGCGTCGCAATGATTGTGGATCCTTTCGGTCACCGCTGGCAGCTTGCGACACGGAAAGAAAATGTTGCGCCCGCAGAAATGCAAAAGCGTTGGACGGAAATGATGAGCTAGCGCGATTGCTTCAACCGGTGTCGGTGGGCAATCTGCTTCGCCCGATTGCCACAAAGACTCATACTGCACCAGCGACGCGAACGAGCGCGCGTGCGATCGGCAAACATCAGGGTGCAGGTTGCTCCCTCGCATGCTTTCACGTTCGAGAGACCTTCTTCGGCGAGCATTCTCGCCAGTGATTCGCCAATTGGCAGAAGGAGCGATTCTGGAGTTCGCCAGCGTCGTTCGATCTGGAACTCGATCGCCGCAGTCTTCCCGTGTTTATGCGTCACTAACTGCCCGAACATTTCGTCGCGGGCAAGCAGTCGAGTCAGCGGCCCGAGATCCTCCAAATCCGCCGGCTTAAGTGGCTTGCCCCGGTGCTGATGGACGAATGTCCTAAACCACTCGCGTAGATCTCGCGCCTGCGCCGCCACACGGTCGATTTCCCCTGATTTTGCATGCTCACCCATCGCCGCAAGTACGTCGGCCGGTACGAGATGCGCTTGCTCCAACCACGCCAGCAATCCCTCGCCATCGCTTATCCAATCAATTTTGGTGTCGACGGGGGTCGCTATCGAGTTTAGAAAATCGAGCCCCGTCGAATCTGCAATGAATATGGCTGGAGATTTCTGAAACATAGAAAATACCTCTCGCAATGCACCATAACCGCCTTAAATGCATTTGACAAGTTACGCCGACATCCATAACCTCTCTGCAGCCAATTAAGCGGTTATGCAATTCGATTGGCCTCAGGTGCAAGACAGGTCCAATCATCAGGAGAGTGAACAATGTCCGGAAATGATGTGAGCGTCGTTCTCGCTCATGGAGCTTGGGCCGACGGGTCGAGTTGGAGCAAGGTGATAGTTGCGCTCCAAGCCAGAGGTGTCACCACGATTGCGGCGCCGCTACCTCTGACCTCTTTTTCGGACGACGTCGCCGCGCTCGATCGGGCGTCGGAGCGAGTCGATGGGCAAATCGTTCTCGTCGGTCACGCCTATGCCGGTGCGGTTATCGGATCGAGCCGTAATCCGCAGGTCAAATCACTGGTTTACGTGGCAGGCCTTGCGCCCGCGAAAGGCGAAACGGTCGCTGATGTATTTTACCGGGATGCGCCGCACCCACAGGCACCGAAGCTCGTGCCCGACAGCCATTCGCTCATCTGGCTCCCGTCGGATGCGTTTGCCGCGGCGTTTGCTCAGAACGCGAGCCATGAGGAACACGCGTTGCTCGCTGCCGTGCAGCGGCCGATCTCCCCGGCATGCATCAACGTCGCCGTCGAGCGGCCCCTGTGGGCGGACCGCCCGAGTTGGTTTCTAATCTCTGAGCAGGACCGGATGATCGCTCAGGAGACGCAACGCTTCATGGCCGATCGCATGAAGGCGCGCGTGCGCTCGCATCCCGTGGACCACGCGCCCCTCGTCACTGCACCGGTAATTGTGGTTGATCTCATCCTGGACGCGGTCCATGACAAAGGGTGAAATCGCCGCCTTTGGATCGCTCATGTGAACCGCCGAAGCCATTCCATTTTCAATGAGGAGAAATGCCGTGCCAACCATCACGTATCGCAAGGTCAAAGTCGACGGTGTCGAAGTGTTTTACCGGGAGGCGGGAGCACCCGACGCGCCCAAGCTGCTGCTGCTCCATGGTTTCCCCAGCGCCGGTCACATGTTCCGGGATTTGATCCCGCTCCTGGCCGACCGCTTCCACATAGTGGCGCCCGACCTGCCGGGTTTCGGTCAGTCGGATATGCCCGCACGAAGTCAATTCAAATACACGTTCGATAACATCGCGCATGTCATCGACCGATTTACCGAGGCGGTCGGGTTCGACCGTTTCGCGATCTACGTGTTTGACTACGGTGCGCCGACTGGTTTTCGATTGGCGGTGTGGCACCCTGAGCGAATCACCGCGATCGTGTCTCAGAATGGCAACGCCTATGAGGAGGGGCTAAGCGACGGCTGGAATCCCATCCGCGCGTATTGGCAAGACCCCACGACGGCCAATCGCAACGGCTTGCGCACTTTCCTAGCTCCGGAGGCGACCCGCTGGCAGTACACCCATGGCGTACCCGATGCGGCCTGCGTTTCACCGGACGGAATGTCGCTCGACGATTTTTATCTCGCGCGTGCCGGCGCGCACGAGGTGCAGCTGGATCTATTTGGTGACTATAAGAGCAACGTCGCGCTGTACCCTGCGTTCCAAGATTACTTCCGCGCGCACAAGCCGCCCTTCCTTGCCGTTTGGGGCAAGCACGATCCGTTCTTTCTGCCAGCCGGCGCGAGCGCATTCAAGCGGGACATTCCGCGTGCGGACGTCCGCTTTTTCGATACAGGGCACTTCGCATTGGAGACTCACGCCGAACCGATCGCGCTCGCGATGCGGGAATTTCTATGACGAACTCGGTAGTCATTGTGACGGGCGCCAGCCAGGGTATCGGCCGTTCCACTGCGGTGCGACTGGCACGAGATTTCGGATCCATCGTGCTCGTGGCACGAAACCGCACGAAATTGGCGGAGACGGCGGCCGCCGTCTCCGCCGCGAACGCTACTCCACTCATCGTTGATCTCGATTTATCGGAGCGGTCAGCGGCAAAAGCGGTGGTCGAGCGCACTCTTTCGGCCTTCGGACGCATTGACGCCTTGGTCAATATCGCCGGCGCAGTGCCGCAAATTGATTTATTTGAGATGACCGATGAGCAGTGGGACAGCGGATTGGCGCTCAAGTTTCACGGCGCACGTCGACTGACGATCGAAGCGTGGGCGGCGCTAAAGGAGACAAGGGGTTCGGTGATATTGATGTCGGGAAATTCGGCGCTGTTTCCCAAGGCACCTTACGCGGCGGTGGGCACGATCAACGCCGCGATCGTCGCCCTTGCAAAAGCGTTCTCGGATCGCGGGATTGCGGATGGCATACAAGTCAACAGCGTATTACCGGGACCTGTCATGACGGGACGCCGGCGCTCCTACTTGGAACACTGGGCGTCGATTCACGGTATGACCGTGGCGGAGGCTACGGAGAAATTTCCGCGAGATGCAGGCATTGCGCGCTACGGGGAGCCCGAAGAGATCGCTGAACTGATGGCGTTTTTGGTGTCGCCGGGTGCCCGTTGGATGACGGGGTCGACGCTTCGAATGGACGGGGGCGAAGTTAAGTCGATCTGATCGACTGAGGCTTGCCTGAGCAGTCATCCGGCGCGGCCGCGGGGAGCTTCGCCCGTCTCAGCTCACCTTCTCGAGCAGTGTCGCAAGTTCCGACTGCTGAGCCGAGTTCAATCGTGCAAGCCGCGCACCGAACGCCTTGGACAGGAGCGCAAGCCCTCGCGCCATCGTCTTGCGTCCCTCGGGGGTGAGCATGAGCCGGTGGCGGCGCAGATCCGCGCCATCGATTTCACGGCGCAAAAAGCCCGCCGCCTCGAGCCGTTTGACGTACATCGTCACGCTGGGCTTCGGCATGCAGAGAACGGCGGCCAGTTCCGCGGGGTGCGGACGCGCGTCGACCTCGGCGAGCACGAACAGCTCCTTCGTCTCCAGCCCGAGTTTGCTGATCTCAGCCGCGACGCTCGTGATCACCGACGACACGAGGCGGTAGTTCAAGGTCCAAATCTTTCCGATGTCGGATTTGCGCATGGGCACTTGCCGATTATTAGTTTAATAGTAAACTATCGTAAATCTGAACTAGCATATAATTGTACCATGTACCCAGGCGGAGAGCACCATGCCCCTCGATCACTACATTACCCTCGGCCGTTCAGGCCTGCGCGTCAGCCCATTCTGTCTCGGCACGATGACCTTCGGTGAAGACCTCGGCTGGGGCTCCAGCGTCGAGGAGTCTCAACAGATCATCGACCGGTTCATCGAACTCGGCGGCAATTTCCTCGATACCGCAAACTTCTACACGAAGAGTCATTCCGAAAAGATCATCGGCGACCACGTAGGGTGCCACAGCGCTCGGCGCGAGCGGCTCGTCATTGCCACGAAGTTCAGCGGCAACCTCTATCCCGGCGATCCCAACGGCGGTGGATCCGGCCGCAAGTCCATCATCGCGGCATGCGAAAATTCGTTGCGCCGTTTGCAGACGGACTACATCGACCTGTACTGGTTGCATAACTGGGACGTGCACACGCCGATTGAGGAGACGATGGCCGCGCTCGAGGATCTCGTGCGCGCCGGCAAGGTGCGCTACCTCGGCGTCTCCGACACCCCCGCTTGGAAAATCGTCGAGGCGAATGTCACGGCGCGCTTTCGCGGCTGGTCCGCTTTTATCGGATTGCAAATCGAGTACTCGCTGCTCGAGAGGACCGTCGAGCAGGAACTCGTGCCGATGGCTCTGGAGTTGGGCCTCGGTATTACGCCGTGGTCGCCTCTCAAGAGCGGTGTGCTCAGCGGCAAATATACACGCCACAATGCCGGCCAGATCAAGGCAGATCGGGGCCCCTTCGCGGAAGGCCACCTCACTGAAAAGGCCTACGGCATCGTCGATGAGCTGAACATGATCGCCAAGGCGCACGCAAGCACCGTGGCGCGTGTAGCGTTGGCCTGGGTTCAAGCGCAGCCTGGCGTGACTTCGACGATTATCGGCGCACGACGAATCGCACAGCTCGAGGACAACCTGAAGGCGCTCGACGTAAAACTCTCGGCCGAGGAGCTTGGCCGGCTCGACGCGCTGACGAAGCCGACGTTTGGCTTTCCGCAAAGCATGCAGCCATTCTTCCCTGCCATCCACAACGGCGGTACGTCAGTGAATGGAGTCTCCGCGCCGTTGTCGTCTTTTGGGGTGGGGAAGGGCGACAAGGTTTACTGAGTTTCGTGCGCGATTGGCAAGAAATCGGCCTGTTACGGACACTGCTTTCGCCGTTTGAGGCAGGGGGTCGCTGCTCATTGCGCAGCGGCCTCAATTTTATTGTTCCACCATCCTCCGCCCAACGCGGTCAGGAGATTCGCGCTGTCAGTGAACTGCTGTATTCGAGCATTGGCATAGCTGAGTCGTGCTTGTGCGTAGGCCCGTTCCGCCGCGATCAAGTTCAACGCGGTGGTCGTACCCACCGAGTAACTTTGCCGTTGCAGCTTCAGGGCCTGAAACGCAACGTCCATCGAGTGCCGATCGACCGTGAGGATCTGGGCATCGTATTGCAGGGCCCATAGATCATCGGCAACCTGTCCAAGCGCTTCGAGTACCACTGCCTGATAGGCGGCGGCCTCGGCCTTGAAGGCATCGCGCGCCGCACGCACTTGCGCCCGCAACGCTCCGCCCTTGAATAGCGGCTGGGTCAAAGAACCTCCGGCCGCCCAGAGCGTGTCGAACTGATGAAACAGATCAGCCGCGCGCAGGGCCTCTCGAGAAATCGAGGCGGACAGGCTGATATCAGGAAATTCCTGAGCGACGGCCACCCCGATCGCGGCGCTCGCCGCGTGAAGCTGCATTTCTGCGGCGAGAACGTCTGGACGCTGCCGAACCAGCCGAGCGGGTAGGCTCAACGGGATGTCTCGCGGCAGTGTGAATTGTTCGATGTCGAAGGGCTGCACCTGCCACTCGGATGGTGCGCGGCCTGCGAGCACCGCCAGCGAGTCATAAGCCTGATCGAGTTGCTTGTGCAGCGTTGGCAGCTGGGTCAGATCGGCGGCCAGCTGGCTATCGGCCGTCAGCACATCGCTGCGCGGCACGATACCCACGTCGAATGCGCGTTGCGTCAGCGCAAGGTTCCTGCGATCGCTCGCAATCAGCTCCTCGGTGGTCGCGATTTGCAGTCGGGTCGAAGCAATCGTCAGCACTTCGGTCACGACGTTGCCGGTAAGCGTTAAATACGCGGCCGCGAGTTGATTGCGCTGGAAATCCGCGAGCGCCTGCTGTTGCTCGACCGCGCGCCGCGTGCCGCCAAAAATGTCCAGGCTGTAGCTGGTAGACAGGCCGATGCTATAGAGATTTGCGGTGGCGCCGGCGCCGGTCATTCGAAGCGCACCGCTGCTCGCTCGTTGTGCCCCAGCTGTCGCACTCACGCTGGGCAGAAACGCGGCGCGCGCCACAGTCACCTCCTCGCGTGCTTCCTCCAGCGTCGCGTTTGCCGCGAGCAACGTGGGGCTCGCGGCAATCGAGGAACGCACTACCTCGTCCATCTGTGCAGAGTGAAAAAGCTGCCACCACTCACCGGCGAGCTCGACGCCTTGCGAAATGTTCTGCACATCCTTCGCTTGAGGCTGCACCGGCGCCGCATCTGCGCTCGGGTGCAGGTAGGCTGATGTCTCCGGAGGCTTCGGCTCATGGAAATTGGGACCGACAACACAGCTCGAGAGCGCCGAGGCGGCAGCGACGCTGACCAGCCGCCACTTGACTGAGAGGTTGCGCAACGCGTGCTTATTCGTAGCGCAGCGCATCGATTGGATTCAGGCGCGATGCCTGCCGTGCGGGATAGAAGCCAAAGAACACACCGACCGCTCCCGAGAACGCGAACGCCAGGATCATGACGTTTGCTTCCAGCAGTATCGGCCAACCCGCCAGGTGTGAGATCAGCAGCGAGGCGATGACTCCGGCTGCGATGCCCGCAATGCCGCCCATCAGCGCCAGCAGCATCGCCTCGACGAGAAACTGCGCCAATACGTGCAGCCGCCGCGCGCCCGTGGCCATGCGAATGCCGATCTCGCGCGTCCGTTCCGTCACGGAGACCAGCAGGATATTCATGATCCCGATTCCGCCGACCACCAGCGAGATCGAGGCGATCGCAGCCAGCAACAGTTCCATGGCTTTCGAACTCTGTTCCGCCACTTCGGCGATTTCGGTCAGATCGCGCACTACGAAATCATCGGGTTTGCCCGGCAGTATCCTGTGTGTCTTTTCCAGGGTCTTCGTCACTTCGCCAAGCGCGGTCTTCACCAGTGCGGGGCTGCGTGCCTGAACGAAAATCGTGTTGACGAACCCCTCCAGCTTCGGCACGACGCCGAACGGATTGGGCGGCGGCCCGATCGTCGCGAACACGTTGTTCGACAGGGTCTGAGCGGAGGAGGGCGTCGCGACCCCCAAAATGCGCTCTTGCGAAGTGGTGAACGGGATGAATATCACGTCGTCCTGATCCTGGCCGCTGGCGGAATGGCCCTTCGCGGCCAGGATCCCCACCACTGTCATCGGGACATTCTTCACCAATACGGTGGCGCCGATTGGGTCGGCGAATTCGCCGAACAAGTTGGCGAGCACCGTCTGGCCCAAAAGGCACACGACAGCACCGTCGTGATCGTCCTGAGCGCTGAGGGTGCGGCCCGCGACGACCGGCCAGCGACGAATTGACAGATAGCTTGGAGAGATGCCTTGAGCACTGGTGGTCCAATTCTGATTGCCGTTGACCGCTTGCGTGCTCTGGCGATTGACGTAGCTGACATCGGCCACGGCACCATCCTCTTCAAGAATCCCGCCGACATCCTTGACGCGCAAACTTGCGGCGCTGCCGTTACCGGCGCGCACGCCGTTCACGCGCGTGGTACCCGGCAGCACCACCAAGAGATCGGTGCCGAGGCTCTGAACCTGCGCTTCGACGGCGGCTCGCGCTCCCTCGCCGACCGCGACCATCGCGATCAGCGCGGCAACACCGATGAACATGCCGAGCATTGTCAGGCCCGCGCGCAGTTTGTTTCTGCCTATTGCTCGCAGCGCCGCGAGCAGTGCTATCCAGCCGATCGAGCCGGCCTCGCGAAGCAGGCTGTCAAACCGGCTGACAAATCGGCGCTCGCGGTACGGTTGCACCGTCGGCAGCGTCCGTGTTGCGCCGTGGCCTGAGGTGTGAGCGGTGGGCAGGTCGGAAATGATCCGGCCATCGCGCAGCGTGACGATTCGATCCGCGAGCTCCGCCAGATCGCGCTCGTGCGTCACCAGTACCACGGTCACGCCGCGCTCTAGATTCAAGGCCCGGATCGTCGCCATGATGTCGAGCGCGTTTTGCGAATCGAGGTTTCCGGTAGGCTCATCCGCCAGCACGATGGCCGGATCGTTCACCAACGCGCGCGCGATGGCTACGCGTTGCTGTTGTCCGCCTGAAAGCTGATTGGGTTGATTACGCTCGCGATTGGCCAATCCCAGCATGTGCAGCATGTCGCGGGCGCGCGCGATGTTGCCCTCGATTTGCGCCGCATAGAACAAAGGCAACTCGACATTTTCGAGCGCACTGGTGCGGGGCAATAGATTGAAGGTCTGGAATACGAAGCCGATGCGCCGCCCGCGGATGCGAGCTAACGCAGGTTCGTCCAGTTGCGCCACGTTGATGCCTTCCAACAGGTACTCGCCGCTGTTGGGACGGTCCAGGCAGCCGAGAATGTTCATCAGCGTAGATTTGCCGGATCCCGACGCGCCCATGATCGCGACGAACTCGCCGCGATTGATCGTCAGCGTGACGCCCCTCAATGCGTGCACTTCAGTGTCGCCCAACCGATAGACCTTGGTCGCATCGCGCACGCAAAGAATCGGTTCACCGGCCGCCGGATCGCTCACATTCTGAAGCCTCCGCGGACATTCGCATTCGTGCCCGGCGGCCGGTTTTCACCCAGCGGTTCGGTCACCTGCGCGTTGGGCCGCACCGCGTTGACGACGACAATATCGCCGACCTTCAAGTCCTCACCGGTGACTTCGATCAATGTCCCATCGTCCAGTCCGGTGTGCACCCGCGCCGAAACCAGCTTGCCATCACGAAGCAACCATAATTGCGCCCGGCCGCCGGCGACGGTGGATCGGCCGCTGCCTCGCCCTTGTGAGTCTTCGCGGCCCGGACGATTTCCTCGAGCTGTGCGGCTGATTCCTTCGGGATTGAAACGAATCGCGGGCAATGGGACTCGCAGCACGTTGCTGCGTTCCGCCGTGATGATGTGTGCATCAGCCGTCATGCCGGGAAAGAGCGCCAGATCGTCATTTTTGACGTCGATCACGACGTCATAGGTCACGACGTTTTGCACAGTGATTGGACCTTCGCGAACCTGGCGGACCGAGCCCCAGAACGTGCGATTCGGATAGCTCTGCACGGTGAAGTACGCCCGCTGCCCGGGCTTCACGCCGCCTACGTCCGCTTCGCTCACATTCGTGTCAACCTGCATGAAATGCATGTCTTTGCCGATCAAAAACAATGGTGCTGCCGACAGGCTGGAAACCACTGTTTGCCCGACATCGATGTAGCGCGTGATCACCATTCCGTTGACGGGCGAGTGGATCTTTGTATAGCCGAGATTGACTTCCGCGCCGTGCAGCAAGGCTCGCTGCTGCGCGATATTGGCGATATCAAGTTTCACCTGCGCCCGGTTCTGGTCCAATGTTGCTTTGTCGGCGTTGATGGTTTCGCGCGAAACGATCCCTTGGTCGATCAGCTTCTGGTCGTAAGCGTAGACCACGGCCTGATTGGCGGCGGCGACCCGATCCTTCGCCAGCTGCGCCATCGCAGAGTGCAGGGAAGCGGTGTCCTGATCGACGATGACCTGAAACGGCAGCGGGTCGATGAGCGCGCAGACCTGGCCTGCTGTAACCGGCGTGTTGTAGTCGCACGACCAAGATCTGATGTTTCCGGACACGAAGGACTCGACTTGCGCGGTCACTACTGGATTGAGTGCGCCGGTCATATTGACGGCACGCTGGATGTCGCCTTGCGTGACACGCGCTGTGACGTAGTGCAAGGGCGGGTTGCGGCCGCGCCACCACCACGCGGCAATTGCGCCGACAGCGATGAGCAGTGCAAGCGCGGTGCACAGCAGAAACCTGTACCGGCGCCGGGGGTCGGTGCCATCGGATGATTTTTGTTGCGCCATACTTCCGAGCTAGGGACCGCAGCTCACACCTTGCGGGAACAACGAGCGCAAAAAATTCATCATCATCGCCTCACCAAGTTAATCTGCGAGTGAAGCTTCCTTGCCGACAATCGAGGTGAACTGACGATACGTCGGCCCGTCCCTGCGAATCAAGACAAGAAAGGTTAAGTCGCGGCCGCGCTCCCGACGAGGCCTGGCGCGACGCATGACGCTTGCGATGTTTGGGTTGAAAGACATTGATGCCGTCTATCAATGTAATAGAAAGTAGTGACAGCGTCATATGAGGCAAAGGAATATAGTCCCGGTAAGTTTCCAAGCTGGAGTCATCACATGAGCAAAGCGATCGAAGCAAAGTGTCCTTTCAATCACACTTTGGGCGGCGGTACGTCGAACAAAGACTGGTGGCCGAATCACCTGCCGCTCGATCTTTTGCACCAGCATTCCTCCAAGTCCGACCCGATGAGTGCGGATTTCGACTATGCCAAAGAATTCAAGAGCCTCGACTTTGCGGCGCTGAAAAAGGATCTTGCGGCGCTCATGACCGACTCTCAAGATTGGTGGCCGGCGGACTTCGGCCACTATGGACCACTGTTCATCCGCATGGCATGGCACAGCGCCGGCACTTATCGCACGGGCGACGGACGCGGCGGTGGCGGCAGGGGTCAGCAGCGTTATGCGCCGCTCAACAGCTGGCCTGACAATACCAATCTCGAAAAGGCGCGGCGGCTGCTGTGGCCGATCAAGCAGAAATACGGCCGTAAAATTTCATGGGCCGACCTCATGATTCTCACCGGCAACGTCGCCCTCGAGACGATGGGATTTAAAACCTTCGGTTTCGCCGGCGGTCGCGAAGATGTGTGGGAGCCCGATCATGACGTCTCGTGGGGCACCGAGAAACAGTGGTTGGGCGACGACACGCGCTATTCCGGAGAACGGGAACTGGCCAATCCGCTCGGAGCCGTGCAGATGGGTCTGATCTACGTGAATCCGGAAGGCCCACAGGGCAAGCCCGACCCCTTGGCTGCAGCTCGCGACATTCGCGAGACCTTTGGGCGCATGGCGATGAATGACGAGGAGACGGTTGCGTTGATTGCCGGCGGTCACAGCTTTGGCAAGACCCACGGTGCGGGCGCGGCGTCTCACGTCGGCGCAGGCCCGGAAGGCGGCGACATCGAGTCGCAGGGCCTGGGCTGGAAGAGCACGTTCGGCACAGGCTGGGCGGGAGATGCGATCACCAGCGGCCTTGAAGTCACCTGGACCAGTACGCCGACCAAGTGGAACAACGACTTCTTCAAGAACCTGTTCGGCTATGAATGGGAGCTGACGAAGAGTCCGGCCGGCGCACATCAGTGGAAGCCGAAGAACGGCGCGGGAGCGGGCACGGTGCCTCACGCGCACGACCGATCGAAGCGTATCGCGCCTTCGATGTTGACGACCGATCTCGCGCTGCGCTTCGACCCTGCCTATGAACAGATTTCGCGTCGCTTCCTCGAAAACCCCAATCAGTTCGCGGACGCATTCGCACGCGCCTGGTTCAAGTTGACTCACCGCGACATGGGCCCGCGTGCCCGCTATCTCGGCCCGGAAGTACCGAAGGGAGATCTAATTTGGCAGGACCCGATTCCGGCGGTGAATCACGAACTCATCAACGCGCAGGATATTGCCTCGCTCAAAAGCAAGATCTTGGCGTCGGGGCTGACGGTCTCGCAGCTCGTCTCGACGGCATGGGCCTCGGCGTCCACGTTCCGCGGCTCTGACAAGCGCGGCGGAGCCAACGGCGCGCGCATCCGACTCGCGCCGCAGAAGGACTGGGCAGCCAATGAACCGGTTCAAGTCGCGAAAGTCATCAAGACGCTGGAAAACATCCGCAGCGAGTTCAACAAGGCGCAGACCGGCGGCAAGCAGCTGTCTCTCGCGGACCTGATCGTTCTCGCCGGGTGTGCCGGTGTCGAGCAGGCGGCCAAGAATGCCGGTCACAGTGTCAAGGTTCCCTTCACGCCCGGACGCACTGACGCCTCACAGGAACAGACCGACGTGGAATCCTTTGCCGTGCTCGAACCGGTTGCGGATGGCTTCCGCAACTACCAGAAAGCCCGCTCCACCGTTGCAGCCGAGGCGCTGCTGCTCGACAAAGCGCAGCTGCTGACATTGACTGCGCCCGAGATGACGGTGCTGATCGGCGGCCTGCGCGTGCTGAACGCCAACGTTGGCCAAAGCAAACACGGCGTCTTCACCAAGCAGCCGGAGGCGCTGAGCAACGACTTTTTCAAGAACCTGCTCGATATGGGCACGCAATGGACGGCAACATCCGAGGCGAAGGAAGTGTACGAGGGACGCGATCGCAAGAGCGGCGAGATCAAGTGGACGGCCACGCGCGCCGATCTTGTGTTCGGCTCCAACTCACAGCTGCGCGCCCTCGCCGAAGTCTACGGAAGCTCGGATGCGCAGGAGCAGTTCGTCCACGCTTTTGTGGCAGCGTGGCACAAGGTAATGAACGTGGACCGGTTTGATCTGATGTGAATTTGGATCACACAGGTCCGCGCGTCGTAGCTGCAAGCATGCTGCCTACTCGCTGGCAGCGTTCAGCTGCTCGATGTCGGACTTGTCCAAATTTAGTCGCGTGGCCGCGACCAGTTCACTCAATTGTTCTACGCTCGTCGCGCTGGCGATCGGAGCAATGATGCTGGGCCGCGCAATTTGCCAGGCGAGCGCCACGCTCGCCTGCGAGCTGCGCCGGCGCTCGGCAACATCGTCGAGCGCTGCCAGTATCTTGAGGCCGCGCGCATTGAGATATTTCTCGACGATGCCCTTGCCGCGCGCACTCTTTGCGGCATCCGCGGCCGTCCGATATTTTCCGGTCAAAAAACCCGAAGCGAGCGCGAAGTAGGTGACGACTCCGATGTGCTCTTTCACGCATAGCGGTTCGAGTTCGGTTTCGTAGTCGGAGCGTGCATAAAGATTGTAGAGCGGCTGCAATACCTCGTATCGAGGCAGCTCGCTCTTGCGACTGACCTCGAGCGCTTGCGCGAAGCGCGCCGCTGTGTAATTCGACGCGCCGATGGCGCGAACCTTGCCCGCAGCAATCAACTTTTGATAGGCCCCCAGCGTTTCTTCGAGCGGTACCGTCGAATCGTCGCTATGGGAAAAATAAAGATCAATGTAATCAGTCCGCAACCTTTGCAGTGAATCCTCTACAGATTGCGTGATATAGGCGGCAGATAGTCCCTTGCGATCAGGGCCCATCTGCATGCCCACTTTGGTCGCGATCACTATGTCCTCGCGCCGCCCCCGGCGCTGCAGCCAATTGCCGATGACGGTTTCGGATTCGCCGCCCCGATGTCCCGGCACCCAGACAGAATACACATCCGCGGTGTCGATGAAGTTGAGGCCGGCATCGATCAGCGCATCCAGTACCGCAAATGAGGCGGATTCGTCCGCGGTCCATCCAAACACGTTGCCGCCGAGGCATAGCGGCGCGACCCGCAAACCCGAACGGCCCAAATTGCGAAGCTGCATAAGACTTCCTTGGTTTCCCGACGCCTAATCGTGCCGAGATATTGGCATAACCCTCAGAGACTCTTCAGCACTTCCGCGCCAATTGCCTTCTCCACAGTCTTTGCTTTCTCATCGCCTTGCGCTTTTAGGGCGGCTGCGTCGGGGCCGCGGGCCATGCTTTTTGGTATGGGTCGGCTTTGCACGCGTATATAAGTGCTGCCCTTTTTGATCGAGAGGCTGAATCCAACCCCGGTCGTGTACGACCAATACGCCTCATCGCCGAGACCGCTCAGTGAACCTTTCGCGAAAGGCCCCGTCTTTGGCGCCTCAAACTGCAGCGCCGTCATGAAGTGGAGCTCCACGTTTTGCGCCATCATCGGCGGTTTGCCGCGCTCTCTCCAGATGCAGAATTCCGGATGAGTGGCATCGATGTAAGTCCCCTCATCGACTTGTACGCCGAGGACAGCGCTCACCTGCGCGGCGGTGAGCAGCTTGCAGGCATCACCCCTGGCATGTTCGAGGACGGCCGCGGCTGATGCTGACTCGGCGGCAGCGCACAAGACGCTAAATCCGATCGCGATTGCGATCGAGGGTGACGCCAAATTTGCGGTCCATCGATGCTGCATTAGTCGCGCTCTCAATGCCAAAAAAGCGACCTTCTCGACCGCCCCGATTGGTCTATTTCGTCGGCGCCATCAAATGCTGGTAGGGCGTGCCCGGCCACATCATATAGGGAACACTGGTATCCGGGTCCGCGGCCTTCGGATACTGACTGTAAAAACTCGTATCCGCGCCCACCACCATAATGTGCGGGCCGGTTTTGATCCAGTGATTCTCGGCCGTAGGTTTGTCGGCGTAGGGATCGGTATTGCTCGCGTCGGCGCCGCCCTCCAGCATGTACATCAGACCCACTTTGCCGGCGGCGGGAGTCTTGTGTCCCATCAACGCATGAATCCATTCCATCGCATTCGCATCGGCGCACATCGGATCGGCGCCGGGCGTCGCCGGATCGTCGGGCATGCAGGTAAAACCGTTGGTACCTTTGCGCAGCGTCCGCATCTTGCCGTCCGCCCCCATTGCGAGAACGGTGGCGTCTTTGCCGACCGCACCCGGCGCGGCGCTCATGGCGCTATTGATCAATTCGGAGTCGGTAGGCGAGGTTTTGGCGGGCGCCTTCGGCGTGTCCGCCTCCGCCAACAGACTTAGGCTTAAAGTTGCCACTCCGACAAGCAGCATTCTCGAGGTCGTTTTCGCATGCATGGGTCAGTCCCTCCTCTAATGGTTGTTCTGGATCGTTTCTCTGGCCTAGCTGACATCGACACTTGGCGAATGTCAAGATTTGTCAAGATTGAGCCTCAATTCACGCAAACGACCCGCAGAGCGCCCTCCATAGACCCAGTAGATCGAAATTCCCAGCGTGACCCATATGCCGTAGACGATCCAGGTGTGCAGCGGTATTAGGGCCAAGAGACAGCCGCATACGAGAACACCGGCGATGGGCACGAGGGGCACGAAGGGTGTGCGAAACGGTCGGTGCCGGCCCGCATCGACCCGACGCAAAACGAGGACAGAAACCGCCACCGCGATGAATACGATCAATGTGCCGACGGATACGAGCTGCACCAGAATCGAGAGCGGGAATAGGCCGGCTAGAACAGCCACCGACAATCCGCAAAGCATCGTGCCCCAATGAGGCGTGCGGAAACGCGGATGCACCCGGGCAAAGACCGGGGGGACCAATCCGTCGCGGCTCATCGCCATCAGCACTCGCGGCTGCGCGAGCATGACGATCAGCACCACGGACCCCAGTCCGACGACCGCTGCGAGATCAACGATGGGCAGGAGCCATGTCAGCGCCGGTCCCCCGCCGCGCAGTGCTACGACGAGCGGGCTTGCGTTGTCGAGCATTTGATACGACACGAGACCGGTAAGAACGAGCGAGACTGCGATGTAGAGCAGACTGACCGCGCCCAGTGATCCTAGGATACCGACGGGGACATTGCGCTGCGGATTGCGGGTGTCTTGGGCTAGGGTGGCGATTGCGTCGAACCCAAGATAAGAGACGAATACGACTGCCGCCGCGCGCAGCATCCCGCTCCAGCCGTATCGTCCGAACCCTTCATTCGGCGGCATGAACGGCGTCCAGTTGCGCGGGTGAATGTGCAGGCTGCCGAAGCCGACAACGAGAAGCAGTGCGCCGACTTTAAGCGCCACAATGACCCCATTTACGATGCTCGACAGCCGCACGCCGCGCAGCGCGATCAGGGCCATCGCGGTCGCAAACAAAAAGGCCGGCGCGTTGATCAAGCTTCCCGTGGTCGTCAAGCCGTGCGGGCCAATGGCAAATGGCGCACTCGTCAGCAATGACGGCAGCGGCAAGCCCCACTGCGACAGGAGCGAAATCAAGTAGCTGGACCAGCCCACCGCAATGTAGGAGCCGGCGAATACGTATTCCAGAAGCAGGTTCCAGCCAATGATCCAGGCCGCCACTTCGCCAAGCGCCGTGTAAGTGAATGCGTACGCGCTGCCGGCCGCCGGGATCATGGCTGCGAGCTCCGCATAACACATGCCCGTCAGCGCGCAACCCAGTCCGGCGATCAAGAAGGACAGGACGATTGCGGGTCCTGCGAATTGAGCCGCGGCGTTGCCGGTCACGACAAAAATCCCGCCGCCGACAATCACGCCGACACCGACCAGCACCAAGTCGAGCGGACCTAAAACCCGTTTCAGCGTCGCCGCAGAGGACTCCTGATCAAGGTCGCGGATTGCCTCCGCAATCGACTTGCGGTGTACCCAGCCTCTTGTTGTGTTCACGAATTCTCTTCTTATATGCAGCGGGCCGCCGGCCCTCGAAGAGTACCGTGTCTTGTCGCCAATCGATACGATGATGATACGATCGACTGGCCCACAAGAAACCGCGGCATATCATTCGAGGGGGAGACGGAACTTTGCGCACGCGCTTCAAACATTTTCTATGGCTTCTACTTTTGTATTGCGGTGCCATCGCCGCTGCCCCTTTCGCCACGGCCGATGCCGATCATCCGACTACCAATTCCGTCGCCCCTCCCGATGCGCCGCGTGATCTCAAACGCCTGATTGGCGAATACCGTTCGCCAGATGCCAAGCTGACCATCTACGAAGCTGGCGGGCAGCTGTACGCGGAGGGCCTTGGGCTGCACCAAGCGCCGCTACAGCGGCTTGCCGCGATGCGTTTTTCGGTGGAGGGGCCGCCTCCGCCCAAGACTGCCGTGCAGTTCCAAATGGATCGAGATGGACAGGCCGCCTCGGTCACGGTTGGCGCCGACCGGCTGCAGTTTAAAGACATTGGCCGAGAGGTCATTGAGCAGATTCGCGCCGGCGTGAGATCGGACTCTGGCCGGTTGCGCGCGACGGCGCTTGCCTCGAAGCCGCCCAGCGAACCTCAGCCCAAGCGCGCGTCTGATCTGGTGGACTTGGCAAGTGTCGATCCCGCGATCAAATTCGACATCCGCTACGCGAGTTCCAATAACTTCATCGGATTCCCGCTTTATGAACGGGCGGCCGCATTCCTGCAGCGGCCGGCGGCGGAGGCGCTCGGTCGCGTCGAGCGCTCGCTCGCCTCGAAGGGGTATGGGCTGCTGATTCACGACGCCTACCGGCCGTGGTTTGTGACGAAAATGTTCTGGGATGCGACTCCCGAATCGGCCCATGTTTTCGTGGCCGATCCGTCTGAAGGCTCGAGGCATAATCGAGGCTGTGCGGTGGATCTGACGCTCTATGATTTAAAGTCAGGTAACGCGGTCGAAATGACCGGACGCTACGACGAGATGTCGCCGCGATCCTATGCTGACTACCTTGGCGGCACGAGCCGCCAGCGTTGGTTGCGCGAACTGTTGCGCAGCGAAATGGAAGCGCAGGGATTTGCGGTGTATCCCGAGGAGTGGTGGCATTTCGATTACAAGGATTGGAGCGACTACGCCATCGGCACGGCCACCTTCACGCAGCTTTCGAAATGAGCGTTAGCGGACCACTTGCCGGCCTGAAAATTGTCGAGATTGCCGCAATCGGGCCCGCCCCATTTTGCGCGATGATGCTCGCGGATCACGGCGCGGAGGTGATCCGGATCGTTCCCCCCGGCGCCGATCGTCCTGGAATTTCCGATTTGAGCAAGGACGTCCTGGCTCGCTCGCGGAAATTCATGATTGTTGACTTGAAGCAGCCGTCGGGCGTCGAGGCGGTGCGGGATCTGTGCAAGACCGCCGATGGCCTCATCGAGGGATTTCGCCCCGGCGTGATGGAGCGGCTGGGTCTTGGCCCCGATGTTTTGTTGAAGGACAATCCCAAGCTGGTGTACGGCCGCATGACGGGATGGGGCCAAACCGGACCCCGTGCCCACACTGCTGGGCACGATATCAACTACATCGCATTATCAGGTGTCCTCGACTGCGTAGGGCGTGCGGGGGATAAGCCCACACCGCCAATCAACCTCATCGGAGACTTCGGCGGCGGAGGCATGATGCTGGCGTTCGGAATGCTGGCCGCAATTTTGCACGCCCAGAAAACCGCCCAGGGGCAGGTGATCGATTGTGCAATGGTGGACGGCTCAGCGCTGCTCGCATCGATGATCTGGGGCTTTGTCGCGCAAGGCGTATGGTCGGATCAACGCGGCAGCAATACTCTCGACAGCGGCGCGCACTTCTACGACACCTATACTTGCGCAGACGGCGGTCATATTTCGATTGGTCCCATCGAGGCGAAGTTCTATTCCGAGTTTTTGCGTCGACTCGGTATCCCCGAGACGGCCGATTACGCCCGCCAACATGACCGCGCCCTGTGGCCATCGCTCAAGGAACGGCTCGCCGCTGTGTTCGCCACCAAGACTCGGGCTGAGTGGTGCGCGCTGTTTGACGGAAGCGATGCCTGCGTCGCACCGGTGCTGTCATTGGCTGAAGCGCCGAGTGATCCGCATAACGCCGAGCGCAAAACCTTTGTGAATGCCGGCGGGGTGATGCAACCCCGGCCGGCGCCGCGATTTTCCGCGACGCCGTCGAGCGATCCTGTCATGGCTGAAATTGCGAACGGCACCGACTCAGCGGCACTGCTGCGAGCTGCCGGCTATAGCGAGGAACGGATCGAGACGCTGCGCGCGTCCGGCGCGGTTTCGTAGCACCGGGACACTGTCTAGGCACTTACATGGACGCCCTGCATGCCAAGCGATATTTTCAGTTCTGGATCACGGGTAGGGAGTGCATCCTTACATTCGGCCTGTATGTGCGAGACGAGCTCGCGGGCCCTGATGGAATGAGCTGGTCGATGCCTCATCTGCT